>OQWD01000057.1_pt1 | contig 43423 bp, 39 predicted proteins | sample 1691631 | NCBI WGS metagenome assembly OQWD01 (sample SAMN03418283, study PRJEB22391) | human gut metagenome | biome: human-gut; feature: organic feature; material: feces | host: Homo sapiens | place: Italy | collected 2013-04 | reverse complement strand
GAACTCCTCTCTGAAATGAAAAAAGGGCCGGAATCTTATTGCTAAGACTCCGGCCCGTTCCGTTTGATATTACATTGTCTGTTGCTGCGCGACTTGTTCCAAGGCTTCTTCCTGCTGCCGGATTCGCTCGTCCAAATCCGGCACACACTCCTCAATCTGCTGCTGAACACTGCGGATCATTTTTTCCTGCTCTCCCGTGAGTTCAAAAAAATCTCCGTCTACAGAGTCCGCACAGCAGCGATAAATCTCAGTCATCTGCTCTGGGGTGAAAAGCTGTTCCTTTTGAATCAGCCCGGAGCGGATGGCAAAGTCCTGTTTGGCTCCTGCATAGTTCTCCATGAAATAGTGCCCATGACATACGCCTGTGTGCCCATAGGCCCAATCCCATGTGACGAAGTGGACTCCGTGTTTGCTCTGAACTCCAGCCAGCACAGTGCCGTTGAAATCCGCCAGCACCTTGTAGCCGTCCTCCAGACCGTCGGCTTTCAAAAAGGGCGCCATCTCCATCTGCCGCATATACTCCGCTGTGGTCCTGACAATCTCATACACCTTGTCCTTGGCAGCAATCCGTTCTGGCTCGTCAATATCCTCATTGCGGTAGGCAACACCACCGCTCTTAGTTACTTCACAAAGCGGCGTACCGTCAAGCTGGATACACAGCCTGTCAGTGTGAACTTCGTCCAACTGGAAACCCTCCTTGGCAAGGACGATTGCTGCTTCTCTGAGGTAACAGACCTTTTCTTCTGCGCTGATGCTCATATAGCTCCTCCCATGCATAAAAAATAAGGCCGGAGCGATCATGCTCCGACCTACAAATGCAGGCGCTGCGACCAGCGCCCTTTTTGAAATGAAAAAGGGCGCCGCTTTCTTAGTCCGTCAGGACCAACAAAACGACGCCCAAATCTTTATGATTCTTTTTTGAGAAAAATACCGCTGCCAGCCGGAAAAACGCCGCTGAAAAAGGGCGCTGGCTGAACGCATCTGCCCGAAAAGGGAAAATGCCCGGTTCGAATCGGGGCAGACGCTCTGAAACAGCGATTTGCATCTATGGTTTGAGAGAAGAAATCCGGGCTTGAAAAAGCCCGGAAACGGTTGATGCGCCTGACTTTTCGCCAGACGCATCTATACCGTTTCGTTAATTTGGTACGCCCGACTGGATTCGAACCAGCGGCCTTTAGAGTCGGAGTTATCAGGCCGCCAAACCGGAAAGCCTTGCGGCGCAAGGGATTGGTTGCGATTACACAAATTTCCGGCATTTTGAAGAAAAACCTTGGAAGCCATGCGCTGCAAGGCTTCCGAGGTTTCTCGCGGTAGTAGTCAAATAGTAGTCTGCGCGCTTCGCAGGTCACGCGGCTCGGTTCATTTGTGTGACCTTAATCCAATAGCTTGACTGTTAAATTGATTCGCTCACCTTGAGGAGTATGTGCAAAAAATACTCTTGAGTGAAACTAATAGAGCCTCTAAACCTTTTGAGTTCATTAAAGGGTCGTCCACGAAGCTTATCTATAAAACTACCCCACTGTTTTTCTGTAAATAACCTGATACTACGATTCACCCCTGCGCAGGCAATCGCTTTCTCACCAAACCACTTTTTTACTTCTGTCGATAAAGTGACTGCATATGTGGATTCTTTGGATTTTTCTATTGGAATGATACCGGTACGGAACAAATAAAAATGTGGCTTCCGAGAATTTTCGGAAGCTACATTTAATTTAATTTATCCTTCTTTCGTTCTATACGGCGATTGCTTAGGCGATCCCAAACACCTCTGAGAAGAAGAACTTCCTCATGTGATAAGTTAAGGTGCTCTTCAAGAAGAATTCTGTCCGTGTAATTCAGAATTTCTTCAATTTGATTTTCCTTTGCAAGTCTGTCAATTAGCTCAAAGTCCAACTTTGACGAACCTACCATCGGAATCATCAATTTCCGAACTTCGCCCGGTTCAAAAGTCAATACGCCGCCGCCATAACTGCGCCCTACTATTTCGCACAGAGCTAATGTAAAAGAATTCAGGAATGCAGCGGTAACAGCATGTCCATCAACTTGCTCTCTAAAACGAATTTTGTGCAGGGTATCCGTATTTTGTGCATCGGTATTATTGAAAACAATCCGAGGATACTTGTTAACCTGTCGGAGCATAAAGGCATCGGCTTTCCATGTCCGCGGAACAATATACCATTTCTTTCTAATGCGACACTTGTATCCAGAGTTGTATCCTTGCTTAACGCCAAATTCAATATAACTCTGTTCATTCTTACTCAAAGCACTATATTCGTTATCTGCCGGGGAAAATAAATACACTTTCCTTCCACATGCTATGAGTTGGTCAAAATCCTCGTTTGAAAAATTAATTCCTCGAAGCTGGTCTGCTCGCCCAACGATAGGGGTCAGATGTTCCTCATTAAGACCATACTCACCACGAGTATCTTCGTTTAAGAGGAAAAAATCATTCTCCCCGCTTACTATGCCAACATTAACATCAAAAAGCTCATTTGCAGAGCATATTTGGCTGTTGCCACGTAGTGCTCTTATCAGAGAAATCTCTGAATTAGTCAAATAATACTGAGTCCATTTTTCGGTGTTATGATCGAGCTGCTTAACCTCAAAATCTTCGCGCGAAAGGTCAAGCGTTGATAGCGCCTCCGCATCATCAACCTCGATGGTTCGAATTCCTTTTTTCTCTGCCGTCTTTTCGCCAAGTAATAATACCACTTCTTGCTGAGCATTAGGAAATAATAACTTCTTAAAAGTTACGATTGTCAAACTATCATACTGTTCAGATAAATATTGGCGCACTTCAGCGGCATAGTCTACTTGCATAACTTCGGCCGGGATTACCATTCCTAACCGACCACGGGGCTGCAATGCACATGTAGAAAGCACAAGAAATGGAATCCATATATTTGTGAGCCGATTAGGATGAAGGCCTTCGACCTCCATTAACGAAAACGCTTTTTGACGATACTGTTCATCAAAGTTCTGAGAGCGAATAAATGGAGGATTACCTAAAACAACATCGTAATGACACTTATCTTGAATTTCTTTCAAATAAAATGTGAAAAAATCTTCATTGATAATCGTTGCCCCGTGCCTTTTAGCTTTTCCGGACTCTACGGGATCAAGTTCAACACCTGTAATGTTCTTGGGGTTACCCCCGTTGGCAACAACACTTTGAATAAAGCTTCCATCTCCGCAGCTCGGCTCGAGAATGGTGTCATCCGCACGGCGAATAGCCCATTGCACAATAAAATCTGCAATGGGCTTCGGAGTGTAATATCCACCTCTTAATTTGTCATAACCTAATATTTTTTTCACGCTGCACCTACTTACTCGTTGTTATTGAATATCCGGAGTGTGTGTATGGAAGCATAAATATGGGCTTTAGTCAAGTCAAATTATCTCGAATGCGGCGGCAAGCCTTTATACCGAGACAAATATATTTCCTCTATTCTTTTCGCGAATTTTTCTAAACGCAAATTTGAATCTGCTACCGGATAAGATGAATTGATTTCTCCTGTATCCGGATCCCATACCACTAAAGCAATAGATTCAGCTTTATGATTTTCTCCGAGAACGCTATCGCGCCCATTCATACGTTCAAGCGTCCTGATAATATCTGCAGCTTGATTCATATGCAAGGCAGGTTTTGGAATAACGACAAAGAATAGTGCCAGCGCAAATGGGAATCTGATATGAACTGTAGATGCCTCGGCAGCCAAATCGTTTATCATGTTATTCCAGTTTTTCTTAATACTCCTCATATCATTCAGAGTCTTACTGTCGTACGCAATACGAACTCCATCAGGGCGATATGCTATATCAAAGTTTTGAGGACGCACACCGCCAACGACTTTTGTATCGCCTATCTCAACGCAGTCTGGCACATCAGGTGGGGGCAAAAGCGTTGTACTACTATGAGGATGAACCACAGGAATGTTTCCAAGCATGGTAGCCAAAGCATTTGCCACCACAGGATCAATCACTTCCTTTGTGAAGTCCATGCCTTGTTTTTTATCAAAACAGTTTGGATTTTTGGTGGTTGGTGTGCCATCTTTTTTGGAACTTCCCACAGTACCTTTCCATATGTTGCCCCATCTGATTAAGGTTGCCGTATCAAATGTGATGTCAGGCATATTTTGAGTAGCAGCCACGGCTTAACCTCCCAACCTTTAAAGATATTATTTATTCTATCACAAAAGAATTTTGTTTTCTACAAGAAATTTAAAAGAGGTTATAGCTATTTAATTCCTACTGTGGTAATGTGTGTTGCTACCAGGAGGTGCAACACATGAATAAACTACTTAAAAATCTATACGACTGCTTCTACACGCCGCTGGAGCTCCCAGCACAGAAGCAGGAAATCGAGGAATGCCATCAGGCACTCATCGAAGCACTGGAAAAGCCGGAACGGCGGCTGGTGCTGCAGATCATTGATGCTAAAGACCGCATCGTGGAGGACACGTCCATCGACAGCTTTATCTCTGGATTTGAGCTGGCATGGCAGTTCTCCATGGAACTGAATCAATACAGAAAAGAGCGCTCAGTCTCTCGCTGTACGGCGAAAAGATTGGGCGCTCTTTCCATGTCCAGAAAGGAAAAAGCAAAATGAAGAAACAAATCATCACTGCCACGGCATTCGCCGCCTGTCTGGCCCTGTGTGCCGCCGCGTGGCCCCAGAACGAGTCAGCCATGGAAACACCCACACCGCCCGCCGTAATCGCCGCACAGCCCGAAGTTCCGGAGATGCCAGAAATTGAAGAAATCATAATGCCAGAGGAAGAGAAGACGGATGTAACGCAGCCGAAGCCAATCGAAGAAGCTGGCGCCGCTCTGGAACCAACACCCGTCCAAACACCTCCGGTGAGTGGAGTACAGGCCACCCCCGAGCAGAGTGCCACACCACCGCAAGAAACAGAGCCTGCCCCGGCATCACCTGACAGCGCTCCGGACAACATGGTCTTTGTGCCGGGCTTTGGTTGGATAGAAAGTCAAGGCCCCAACCATGTCGAATACGCCGAGGACATGTATGAGAACGGCAATAAAATCGGGATTATGGGATAAACGAAAAGCAGTACGGTATCAGACCAAGCCTGGTGCCGTACCGCTCATTCTGTTTCCTTCTCCAATGTGTCACTGAAAATCTCATGAACACGGATCAGCGAAACGACCTCGCAGATAAACCGCTCCATCAGTTCCTTTTCATCCAACCATGTGGTCTGAGGAGTTGTGTAATGCCCAGGATCAGCCTCCGCCTCCGCTTTGGCGGCGCGGATGGCTTTCTGCGCGGAGAGCCACCTGCTGTAGGCACCACCGTACAAGTCCTTTTTCAGCTTCCGCAGCGCGGCCTTGTACGCCTTCTCCGCTCCGCTGGGGCCGTTGTAGTTGAGCCGAATGGCCAGCTCCTGAAAAGTCATGCCGACCTCGTCCGGCTGGCCGACGCCAAGGTAGTTCCGCACCAGATTCAGCTCTCTGGGCGTCAGCACTTGCTCCATCCGCTGCATCAGCAGCGTCCTGCGCATGAGGCGGTCATAGGTCACGGCGGGATCGCCGCCGCAGCTGACGGAGAACACATCGTCCCCCAACTGCCGGACGCAAAACAGCGTCCGGTATTCTTTTATCAACGCCCCAGCTACCTTGGCAGATACACTCAGTTCTCCGCACACCACCTTGACCAACTCAGCATCAGATGCGTCCCATCCCTCGACGCAGAGGTGCGCCACCCTGCGCAGTTGATTGTACCGGCTGATGGGAATGGGCAGAGAAGAAGAATACTGCGCGGCGTAGTCGGACAACACCGCTTCTATCGCGGGCGTCGCATAGGTCAGCAGCTTTGTTCCGTAGGTGGGATTAAAGCGCCCCGCCGCGTCCAGCAGCGCCAGCGCCGCCTCCTGCTTCAAGTCCTCCAGTTCACACCACGGCGTGTACGCCCGCGCCAGATCGGTGAGGTAGCCCTCGTTCTGTGAGATAAGCAACTCCGCAGCATTCTTGTCTCCTGTCTGCATCCGCAAAGCCAGCGCTTCATTGCAGGGGCTGTCCTTAGCAACGGTGTACATATTTCTCGTCACAGGAACGCCCCCCCTCCTCATTTCAGCCGCTTTTCTGCCTCCGCGTAAATGTGTTCCAATTCCATGTCTCGTGCATATCCGTCAACGGCATAGTCGTTGTCCAGCAGCGCCTTGTCCCGATAACTCTCCGCCAGATACAGTGCCTCCCGCCGCAGGTCATCGGAGATTTTTCCTCTCTGATGATGCTTGCGGATCGTCCCGGTGCGGGTATTGAACAGGCGGTAGACCGGGTGCTGCTTGTTCTGCTCCTTTTGGTGCATCATCGCACCGTACTGCCGGCAGGTATAGCGGCTGTCCTGCGGTGCGACACCGTCGCAGTATTTGGGGATATGACCGTTGGTGGTCAGAAAATACTTCCCGCAGCCTTGGCATTGGCTGGGCGCGTGGCCGTGGTGCAATCCGTTCATCAGGTCATAGGTGTAGAAATCGGTCAGGCGCGGAAAAATCACCCGTTCCACAAACACCATTTCTTTTTCGTTTTTAGGACTGCGGGCAAACACATAGGTGGAGGACAGCTCCGGGTAGACCGTAAACGGCTCCATATCCAAGCTCTGTAAACTCCGCATCTCATCCCAAAACTGCTCGCTGTTGAAGCAGTCATGCGCGGCCACGGCGAAATGTGTTTCGTTCCGCTTTTTCAGACGGCGCAGATAATCCAACTCAAAGAACCGTCCCGCCGCATAGAAGTGATACATAGCGATAGGGATGCGTATGATCCCAATGCAGAATCTCAGGAACTCTGTCTGGAACTCCGAATCGGGCGTCCGTATTTTGGGGAGTGCACTCTCGTCAAACAGGATATTGATCCGGCGCATTTCCTTCTCATAGTCATTATAGCAAAAGGGTGGATACTTCCAAAGAAACTCAGTTAGGTATAAGATCCGTTCCCGCAGCTGCGGGAATACCGCCGCAGCTTCCTCATCGCTGCCCTGTACCACCACAGGGAACAGGAAGGTTGGTGCGCCGCCGGCCTGTATCAGCTCCGGAAGTTCTTCTTCGGGAATGTTCAGAATAGACATCGCCATGAATCCCGCCGGGAACTCCTTCTCCTGATAAAAGATCTTGTCATTCCAGACATCCATTGTGAACTGCGTGAAATCGTTGTTCTGCTGTATTCCCAGCGGCATAGCATCGCCCCCCTGTCCCATATCCGTTTTGCATCTGTCTCGCGATATTCTCATTCTATCAAAAAATACAGAATAATCAAGTGAAAGGGTTAGAGCCTCGACTGCAGCGGGGTCTCTGCCCTTATCCTTTTATCCGGAGGTTTTTTATGTCTCAAATCAACCGACTGCAAACCATTGACGCGGACACGCTGCAAAGCACCGCTTACGAACCGGTCTCCTTCGTGGTGGACGATCTGCTGCCGCAGGGACTGCACCTGCTGGCAGGCGCGCCGAAGATCGGCAAATCGTGGCTGGCGCTGTGGCTGTGCCTCTGCGCCGCACAGGGCAAGACGCTCTGGACGTTCGCCACACGGCCATGCGAGGTGCTGTACCTCTGTCTGGAGGACAGCTTCCAGCGTATCCAGAGCCGCCTCTTTGATCTCACGGAGGACGCGCCGCCCACGCTGCACTTCGCCGTCATGTCCCAGCAGCTCCACAACGGGCTGGTGGAACAGATCGAGCAATTTTTGAAGGAGCATCCGCAGACCAAACTCATCGTCATCGACACGCTCCAGCGCATCCGCACCGCGGGCAATGACGCGAATCCATACGCCAGCGACTACCGGGACATCGGCGTTCTGAAAGCGCTGGCGGACAAGCACCGCATCGCCATTCTGCTGGTGCATCATCTGCGGAAGATGAATGACGATGATCCCATGAACATGATCTCCGGCACCACCGGACTCAGCGGCGCCACCGACAGCAACTTCGTCCTCCGCAAGAGTCGGCGCAGAGAGAACACCGCCACGCTCTACTGCACCGGACGGGACATCCCCTACCGGGAACTGGCACTGGAGTTCGATGGCGAGGCTCATGTCTGGAAGCTGCTGTCAGATGACTGCGAACAGACGGAGCAGCCCAGTGAACGGATTCTTTTTCTCCTCTCTGAACTGCTGCGCCGGCAGCCGGAGATCAGCGCCCCTGCCAAGGTGCTGTTGGAAAAGATCGACCCTGCCGGTACGGAGGGGCTGACGCCCAACAGCTTTTCCCACCGAATCCGCAAAAGCGTTGACGCTCTAAGGAGAAACGGTATCACGGTGTCCTTCCGCAAGAGCAACGGTGACCGTCTGATCTGCCTGAAAAGGGCCGATGGTGTCGATGAGCTCACTACCGAGAACATCGTCACCATCGACCCTGAGAATCCGCCGTGTTTCGGCGTGTGAGCCGCTGTGTGCGCGGTTAGGGACTGGGGTGGCGTGTGTACCCGCTGAGGGGATATTCAGCCCGCACAGGGCGAATATCGCGGTGGCATAAAAACGGCGAATACGCCGCCGTGACCCGCGGGCGCCCAGCGTTTCAACGGCATGAAACGAACGCCGAAGGTAGTGATACCACCCCCATGCTGGAACGCCGAAAAAACGCTGTGTGAAGGGAGAAAAATTCCTTAAAAGCCAGCAGAAGAAACATTTTATTTCTCTGCCGTAGATGGAAAATTCCTCTGCGTCAGCCGTTATTCCCGATAGGCGCAGAGACTCCCTGTTACGGGAGCTTTTATCACCTCCGTTGGAGGTGGCCAGCATCGCATTTGTCTGGTCTGCGGCGAAGCCGCTGCCCTGCCAAATGCACTGGGCGGGGCATGGCCCCACACCCCCAAGCTGCGGGCAGAAGCCCACACCCACTTTTAGCTACGATTGGAGAAAAACATGAAAAAAGATATCAAATTCAGCACGCGCATGGCGTCCGCTGACCGCGAGAAGATCAAGGCACTGGCGGCAAAGGCCCACATGTCCATGAGCGACTATGTCACCGCCTGCTGCCTCGGCAAGCGGATCATCGTCATCGACGAGCAGAAGGAACTGCTCCGCCAGCTCAAGGGCATCGGCAGCAACATCAATCGCCTCACTGTCCTCGCCAACATGGGCAAGGTGCAGGTCATCGGTCTCGACAAGGCCGCGCAGGAGCTGTCCGAAGTCAGCGCCGCCCTGCGGTCAGTCATGGAAGGTCGGTGAGCCGTATGGCCATCGTACATTTCGTGAACTACAAGCGGGGCACACAGTCCCGCGCCGCCATGCGCAGCGTGATGCTCTACATCATGCAGGAAAAGAAAACCGCATGGGAGGCCGAACCGCTCGTCAGCGGCATCAACTGCCAACCGCAGAGCGTCTACGATGATTTCCTGAACACGAAGCTGCTCTACCACAAGGACGGCGGCGTGATGTTCTACCACATGGTGCAGAGCTTTCCAAAAGGCGCGGCGGTCGATCCCCGGCAGGCTCACGAAGCCGCGCGGCGGTTGGCGGAATACTTCGACGGCTGCGAGGTACTGATCTGCACCCATGTAGACCGCGAGCACATCCACTCCCACTGCGTCATCAACTCCGTCAATTTCGATACCGGCAAAAAGCTGCACATGGCGAAGGAACAGATCCAAGAACTGATGCGGCGCAACGACGCGATCTGTCTGGAAATGGGCCTGCCGGTCTTTGAGCCGACCGTGCAGCAGGCCCGCGGCATGAGCGGCGCGGAATACCACACGGCACTGAAAGGTCAAAGCTGGAAAATGCGGCTCATGAACACCATCGACGAGTGCATGAAATACGCCGCCGACAAGGACGCCTTCGTTTCGCTGATGGCATCCGAGGGCTATCAGGTGAGGTGGGAGAGTACCCGCAAGTACATCACTTACATCACGCCGGACGGCATGAAGTGCCGCGACAACAAACTACACGAGGAAAAGTATTGCAAGGAGGCCATGGAGCATGAATTCAGAATACGTGCAAAACTCGTTCAAAGAAAATTCCATCGAGCAGCGGAAACCGATGGAGGAATTGAAGCGGATGAATCAGCCGAACAGCGCATCGGCAAATACACTGCCGCAGATGATGCAGCCCATCGTGATCCAGTGCGATCTGCCGCAGACGATGAGCAAGCTGACGGAGCAGGCAGACGGAATAAACTGGGAACTGGAGGAAATCCGGAAGACCCTGCCGGAGCTAAAAACGCGCATCGACCTGACGCCGGTGCAGAAGTCGCTCACAGAGATGCAGAGATCGCTGACAGAGATGAACAAGCTGCTGGAACGGGTTGGGAATCTGAGCGAGAAGTATTCCTGCAAATGGATTCGGTGGCTGCCGGACTTCAGTCTGCTGGTGGCCCTCAAGTGGATCGCGCTGCTTTTGGTGATCGGCGCAGCGGCGATGGCCGGGTGGTATGGCGTGGTAGCGATCCGCAGCCTGTTCCCCTGATCCCCGCCGCGGCTGGGCTGGCTGCCGCGGGGACATTGATGGACGAGGATGAGGACGCCGAGGAAAAGCGGCGGCGCATAGAGGCGAAAATCGCCGCCGAAAACTTCGGCGCGGCGGTCGGCTTCGCCGCAGGCGCAGCTCTGGCGGTGAAAGAAAAATTGGATGAGCAGGCTGTGCAAGAAAAACAGCAGCAAACCATGGGAGGGTTCTAAAAATGGCAAGCATCAAGCAACTGGACGAGCGGCGATATAAGATCACCGTCAGCAACGGCTACCGACCCAACGGCAAAAAAATCAGCAAGGCAAAGACCATCCAAGTCCCGCCCGGTGTTCCCAAGCGCGGCATCGGGCAGTATGTCACCCACGCCGCCGAGGAGCTGGAGCGCAGCTTCAAGACCGGCTACGCCGAGGACGGCGAGATGGCCTTTGAGGAATTCGCCTCCCGCTGGCTAAACCGGCAGACGAAATACGCCCCCAGTACCATCGCTGCATACCGGCGGATGCTGGAGGTGGTGTATCCCATGATCGGCGGCATCCGCCTCAACAAGCTCCGACCGATGGCGCTGGAAAATATGCTCTCCGAGCTGCGTAAGCGCAAGCACCACGGAAAGCTCATCAACGAATCCACTGCGCAGCGATACCTCTCCGTGGTCTCCGCCGTACTCAGCGACGCCAAGCGCAATGAGATCATCGAAAGGAATCCCGCGCGGATGTTAGACCTGCCCACACCGCAGCGCACGGTGCAGCGCATTCCCACGCGAGGCGAGGTGGAAAAGCTGCTGGACGCGCTGGCAAAGGAGCCGCGGCACTACCGTCTGTTCTATCTGCTCTCCATGTACACCGGCTGCCGCCGGGGCGAGCTGTGCGCTCTGCAATGGTCGGATTTCACCGTCAAGCAAAATGGTCTGCTGCTCACCGTCAGCCGCTCCCGCAGCAGCGTCCCCGGCAAGGGCATTGTGGAGGGCAGCACCAAAAACGGCAAGAGCCGTGAAGTCTACCTCTCCTCTGACCTGCGGGGTATCCTCCTCGCCTACAAGCGCCGCAAGCAAATGGAGGCGGACAAGCAGCGCCGTGGGCTTAGTCCCTATCTCTTCACCGACGAGCAGGGGCAGCTCATCCACCCGGACACCTTCACCAAGCGGCTGCGGAAGATCTATGCCGCCATCGGTTTTCCGCGGGAGTACCACCTGCACACCCTGCGGCACTACTTCGTGACATCCCTTCTGCACTGCGGCGTGGACAAGCAGACAGTGGCAGACCTCGTGGGTCATGCGGACACCGGCTTTCTGGAGCGTACCTACTGCCACCCCCAGCAGGCGCAGAAGGAGCGGGCGGCAGACTCCATGCGCACCATGCTCCGTCCGGACGGCGAGCAGATCTTCAATCTCGCCGCCGCCTGTTCTCCGAAGCAGCACAGCGCATGATTGTTGCTTTCGTAGAAATTCATTTTTCAAGAAAATTGTAATAGCTTTACCGCTGTGCTTGCGGTATGTTGTGCTTGCAAAATAAGCCTCAACTGTACTGAGAATAAATGAAAGAGAGGTCATTTTTATGGCAAGCATCCGCAAGCGCGGCAGCAGCTATCTCATCGTGGTCTCCATGGGCTATGACTACAACGGCAAGCGCATCAAGCCCCAGCAGAAAACCGTCCACCCGCCAGAAGAACTGACACCCAAGCAGGTCGAAAAGTGGCTCAACGAACAGGCTGTCCTCTTTGAACGTGACTGCCGCCACACGCCGCAGCCTGTCCAGCAGCTCACGCTGGCAAAATACATCGACCTGTGGCTGGCGGACATCGCTCCCGGCAAGCTGGCGAAGTCCACCATCCGCCGCGACCGGCAGGACATCGAGCGTATTCTCCCGGCGCTGGGTCACTACAAGCTCACCGAGCTGCGGCCGGAGCACTTCCGGAATTTCTACGCGGAGCTGCGAAAAGCCACCAGCATTGAAACGAAAAAGCCACTCTCCGAGTACACCATTGAGGGCGTGCACGCGACGCTGTGCAGCATCCTCTCTGATGCCGTGGAGGGTGGCTTTCTTTCGCATAATCCGGCTTGGCGCACCTACCGTTACGCCGGGCGCAAGTGCGAAAAGAAAATCGCGGACGAGGAAACGGCGCAGAGGATCATTGCCGCGCTGGAGGGCGAGAGCATCAAGTACGAAACCTACTTCAAGCTCATCATCGCCACGGGAATGCGGCGGGGCGAGTGCTGCGGACTGAAGTGGTGCGACATTGATTGGGAGCAGCGTTCCATCCACATCTGCCGCAACGCGGTCAAGGTGACGGACGAGGAGATCTTCGTAAAAGAACCCAAGACCCGCGCAGGTGACCGCTATGTGTACTTCTCCGCCGAGATGGAAAGTCTCCTGCGGGAGTACCGGCAGGAATGTGCATACATCACCGAAACCTATGACCAGCGGCAGCTGACCGCTGATGACTTCCTGTTCCGCCGTCAGGGAGCGCAGCTCCCTATGACGCCCACCACCTTCACCTACCGTTTCAAGCTGATCCTCAAGAAAAACGGCCTGCCGCAGGAGCTGAACGTCCATTCCCTCCGGCACACCGCCGCCAGTCTGATGATCGCGGGCGGCACGGATGTTGCCACGGTAGCGGGCATCCTCGGCCACAGCCAGCCCTCCACCACGCTGGACATTTACACTCACGCCTTCGACAAGAACAAAAAGGCCGCCAGCGCGGGATTGCAGGGAATGCTGGAGATTTGAATCACACTTCCGCACACATATATCGAAGCTCACAAAACTGCATGGTTGAGATTGTTACATCTTTATGCTATAATTGACAAAATACCACATATTACAGCTCCCATTCGTGCTTTGATTAATGTGTAAGGTGGGTGGATATTATGTGCATGAGCGAAGCAGAGTTTCTGAACCGATTGAACAAGGCATTCCCGGAGAAGGTGATATTTGCTGAACAATCTCGCCTTAGCGAATATTTGTCGTTGTTTGTGGAAATCCGCAGATACGCAAGAGGTGCTGGTGTATCATCTGTTCAATGGCTTACCGACAGAGGCTTTATTTGGAAAGAAACAGGGTATATCGAACCCGATATGCACAGTGGAGATAAATGCGGACTCTCTCCCGATCCTACCGCCTTTGAACTGGCCGACTATGTGTTTCGAACCTATCCATTAGCCGGAGAGTACCAGTTAACCAACAAGGAAGACGCGCTCCTCTATCAGTGCGCAAGTGAAACCATCAAAAAAGTGCTAAAGAAAAGCGGACACACTTCCGCAAGAGAGGACACGGTACTCGTACTTGAAACAATTAACCTATTGAAGATTTGGTCGTCAGGATTAGCAGATGAGGAGACTTCCGGGTCTCTTTGGAATTATATTTTCCTTCAATACGGATTTAATCCGGAAAATTCTGAGGCCGCAGCCAATAGATTATACAATTATTTCAGAGGTGCAATCAAAGGTACATTGGCACACTACAAACGTTTTTTCGCGCCTGAAGGGACTCAGCAATATTACACCTCTCTGCTGCTCCACGCTCTGGCACCAAAGCAAAGCATAGAATCTCTCTACTCCATTCTATTTGATTTTTATGTGAAAAACTTAGATTTCCAATATGTAACGGAGGATATCAGCTACAAAGTATTTACGAAAGGCATGCGTGCGCGTTGGGATTCCCGCATTGCCAAGAATGATGAACTGCAATTAAGGGCAGATGCCATATTTTCCGGTTTGCAGACATTGTTTAAGGAACGTCCCGGATATATGGCAGTTCTCTGTGACTCCATCGTAAAAAAGATGGACGCAATTCTCCGAAATGAAAACACTGACCTAATTGATCCCGACCGAAATTATTGGGACACTATCCTCGTCGAATGGTATCAAAGGAAAAGCAGCACCGAACGGGTACAGGCACAAGGGGAACAACGGCAGCGGAAAACAGAATATGTTGCAACAACGACAGACCGCATCTATGCTCAATATACGATGGAGCATTCCTCCGTTGGCATAGCAATACCTAAAATCCGCTTGTCTAAGGTGGCGCAGCAACGCCCTGTAATTAAAATCTACCAAAGTGAAATTTGTATCTATAACGCCGAACTTTCGGTCACTGGGGATGAATTGTGCTTAACAACAAGAAGTCGCTTCATTCCGTTTGAAGAAATATCGTATGATTTTTCAAACACACCGGCTATACGGGTAGAGATTCACTATGACGGAGAGCTTCTCTATAATTCGGCTGAAAAGCTATATCGCCAATATATCTTGTTGGATGCATCGGGGGCTGAAAGAACTCCTCACTGTGGAACAATTTACTTGTTTGCCAGCAACTCGCAGGAAGTAACCTTTCCCGATGATACAGACGGAATATATAGCTACCCATATCCAGGGCAACTGTATCGCATAAATTTGGACGAGGTGTCATCAGCTGCCATTGATGGCCGAGAGATCTTCGTATGCGCATCGACTGCAGCACAGTTCCGCCATCATACCTCCCTGCGTAAAGCGGTCTCTGCCCAAGTAATCCATCAGGGTGTATCCTTCGATATTTTTCCTGCCCCCTTCCAGCTTTTTATCGTTCTCCCCGAGGGAGAAAAAAGCATACGATACCAATTCTCCATCGACGGAGTGCGTCACAATGCGGATACTTTCTGTGATGGCGGAAATGAATTGGAAATTCCATCAGAAAATGATGGCCTTTGCCACTGTGTCCGTATAATCGACCTTGCTACTGACTTGGTAAAATATGAATTCAATTACATAGTTCTTGCAGATTTCAATGTTACTTTAAACGCACCCATCTACTATGCAGACGGATCACAAGCAACTGCCAATATTTCCTTTGCCGCCAAGCAGTTCCATTATTCCCTGGTCTTAGAAGATACCTCTGAACGTATAATCGTCCCCGTTTCCGGAATGGCTTGGCAGCTTGAACTGTACATTCCTTTGGTTCACTGCGCGTTGATGGGGCATAATGCATTCAAGATTCCGGGTACGATTTGGCACAAATCCATTCTGCACGACGAATTTGTAAAGCTGGAGTTGCCGGAGGGATGGAGTGGACAGCTCATGCTTGGTATAAGCCCTGTTCCAGAGGTGAGTCCTTCCTATTTCGAACTTGGCAATGCGCTCCGTGCGATAACGGCGCCGCAGGCAGAGTATGATCTGTGGATTTCTCTGGAGAATATAGCAGGAAATCATATAAACCGAAAAATTACCACTATCGCCTGTAAGCCCACCTTTGCTGCTCCGCCAATCGAAGTAATTGACAGCACCCTGCACTGGCAACCGGAGGGCAACTATGTTGGCGATCCCGAAAGCACCTTTCAAGTCGAAGTCCAACGCCCCGGCGGAAGTATCGACACTTATGCGACATCAACAGAAAGCACCGCCCTTGCCAACACCAGTTCCTACGCCTTGGGAAACTATTCTTATCAAGTTTTCCTAAAAAAGAAAAGCCTGTTTTCCGGCGGAATGAATGAACTTATTTTCAAGGGTTCATATTGCGTTGGAAATCCACTCGAATGGCTTTATGACGGGAAAGAGCTTATTATAGGAGATGCGCTCTACTGGGATTTTGAGACAGAGACCCTGAAAGCGTTGCTTATGAAGTACGGATGCGGAATCCTGACAAATTTGGACTACCAAGAGACCACTATCGCATCTGGTGAAACAATGCCCGCACCGTGCTATTCGGCAACGCTATCCTTTATTAGCAGTACAGGGCGACGCATCCCATTTAACTCCAAGCCGTCAAATGACTTTGAATTAGTCAACCCTGTTAAGGTTTGGATTGTCAACGAACACTTGCTGATCCTACGGTGCACAACGGAGGATGCAGTATATGTTGACAAGGATTTTTCTACAATAGTCAATCGTAATCCGGCCACTTATATGAGCAAAGCTGAACAGCATCATCGATTAAAGACACCCGACTATTTCAAGTACAGCATTAGAGAGGGCTACCAATATGTTTGATCCCATCAAGGCTTCTAAGGAAATCAAAGATAGCTATATTGATTATATCACGACCACTTTTGATATGGCTGACACCGACTATGAGCGAGAATTTCGGAAAGAGTTGCAGACGGACGGTATGGTAGCCAGCGGGCCATTTCTTGATATTGGCGGCTCCTATGAAACAGGGCATACATTGCGGGAATTGATCCAAGCACAAAAAGCGAGTGTCTTGTTTGAAAGACTGGAGCCTGTTGCAGAAAAAGAGCGCGAGCTAAAGCTGGACAGGCCTCTTTATCAGCATCAGGAAACAGCCATGCTGAAAGCGGACAAAGGGGAAAATCTGGTCGTTACGACAGGAACAGGTTCTGGTAAAACAGAGAGTTTTTTGCTGCCCATCATCAATCATCTATTGCGGGAGCAGGAAGCCGGAACTCTTTCCGCCGGTGTCCGTGCAATCATCATTTATCCGATGAATGCGCTGGCCAATGACCAGATGAAGCGTATGCGCGCTCTTTTCAAGAATTACCCTCAGATATGCTACGGTGTTTACAATGGCAATACCGAGCATACACAGTCCAAGGCGCTGGCAGAATACCACCGCACCTACCACGATGAAGCTGGGGAGCCGATAGACCCTGCTCCCAATGAAATCATCTCCCGTGAGGTCATGCAGGAGCGGCCTCCCCATATTCTTATAACCAACTATTCCATGCTGGAATACATGATGCTGCGGCCAAAGGATGACGCGGTATTTTCCGGTGCCAAGTTAAAATTTATTGTTTTAGACGAAGCACACATCTACAAAGGTGCAACAGGCATGGAGACCTCCCTGCTGATGCGCCGACTCCGGGCGAGGATCAGCGAACCCGATAGTGTTCAATACATTCTGACAAGTGCAACACTTGGTGGGCCTGATGCAGATGGTGATATCTTGAGCTTTGCTGAAAAGCTATGTGGTGTTGCATTCCAACGATCTGGAATTATTCGTTCCACAGAAAAGCGACCTGCCATGGAAGATTTTTTGGACTTTGCACCAGCACTTTTTGAGGAACTGCAAAGAAGTCCTGATATTTCCTCCGTGTTAGCCCGCTATCACGCTGACTTCGCTCCGGGAGGGAGCGAGGGTGAAAAACTCTATGCGCTTTTCTTGCATTCCCGGCTGTTTGCTTTGCTTCGGAAGGTCGCACACCAGCCAATTACGGTCGCACAGCTACGTCAGGCCCTGTCCGAAATATGCCCTATGACAAATGAACAGGTCATATCCTTCATTGCAGTCTGTGCTCGCGCCGAAAAAGATGGCGCAAATCTGATCAAACCCCGCTATCACTTTTTTGTGCGAGCCTTAGAGGGGGCATATATCACACTCGCTTCTCCGAAGCACCTGTTTTTACATCGGAAGCACTCGTTTACAAGCGAAAACAACAAAACCGATGCCGCGGTATTCGAGGCCGCTGTCTGCACAGATTGTGGAAGAATGGCTATTGTCGGCAGAGAAGAAGGCGGAGCTTTACGCCCATCAGCGCGGAAGGGGCTGGACGACCCTTCCGACTTCTACTACCTTAAGGACAGCGCAGAAGATGTACTGATTGACGAGGAAGATTGTGCAGATGACGCCACAAACGATTTTGTCATTTGCTCGGTTTGCGGGGCTATCTCTACGGAAGCAGACACAAAATTTAAGCCACTATGTGAACACAGCGAATCCAACTATCGCAAGCTTCGCAAAATAGAACAACACAAAAACCATGTTGCCAGATGCCCTGCCTGCGGCTTTGGTTCGTTCCGCCGCTTCTATTTGGGAAGCGAAGCAGCCACCGCTGTATTGGGAACCGAGCTTTTCGAGCAACTTCCCAACGAGGAAGTCACCATAACATCAGCACTAAAGGAAAATCAAAATTCTGGTCGGCGCAGCATCTTCGCTGGCACAGCGCAACCACAGCAAATACGTAAAAAGCTGATGCGGCAGTTTCTTTGCTTCTCTGACAGCCGAAGTGAAGCGGCGTTTTTCGCCTCCTACATGGAGCGTTCCTATGATGAATTTTTGCGTAGACGAGGTATTTGGCACATTGCGGAGAAATATCGCAATAGCGGCATAGAAAAAGTAAGCGTATTTCAATTCGTCGATGAACTCAGCCGCTATTTTGAAAACAACAGATCTTTTGCCGAGTGGGATGCTGGCGAAAATCAAGATGTGGGTAAGTTATCTGCTGCGAGCCGCAGTAATGCGTGGGTGGCGATTCTGAATGAAATGTTCAATGCCCGCCGCGGCACCAGCCTTGTGTCAATGGGTGTACTTTCTTTTGCATACAGGCGAAACGCTCAGGTAGCTACGGCGTTTCAGGGCAACCCGTATAACCTCTCATCACAGGACGCCATTGCCCTGCTCGAACTTCTGACACAGGACGCAGTATTCTCCGGTGCCATCGATGCAGGAAAGGAGTATACGCTGACAGCCGCTGAACGCGAGTATATTTTCTTTACGCCCTCGGCAAAGAAGTTGGTATTGCTGCGTACAGGAGACTCCGCAAAGCAAAGCTGGATCTCCGGGTGGCGTGGTCGAAAGCGTCCCAACGGGAATTATTATCCCAACAGTCGACTCGTGCGGCTGACGCGGGCATTGGGTATTTCCGATGATGAAGCGGACGCCATTTTGGAAGATTATTGGACTAATGTGTTCAAAGCGGAAACGGAGGAATTTGTACTCGATGCGAACGATTTTGATATTTGCATCGGCGGAACGGAGGGCGCGAAATTTTACCGTTGCAAGAAATGTGGTCGGGTCACACCGTATAATGTAAAAAAACATTGTGCTTCCGTAAAATGCGCAGGAATGTTGGAACCCTGTGATCCTCTAAAGGATTCTGCCATGAACCACTACGCCCGGCTTTATAGCAGCAGTCACTCTGAACCGTTATATATCAAGGAGCATACGGCGCAGCTTGCAAAAGATCAGCAAACACGGTATCAAGAAGCCTTCGTACAAAAGAAAATCAATGCGCTCAGTTGCTCTACGACTTTCGAAATGGGTGTTGATGTGGGCAGTCTGGAAACCGTGTATATGCGTGATGTCCCGCCCAGCCCATCCAATTATGTACAGAGGGCAGGCCGTGCCGGTCGAGCAAAGCATTCTGCGGCATTTGTTATGACCTATGCGAAATTATCCTCTCACGACTTTACATATTATGGCGACCCGACGGCCATGATCAGTGGAAAGATCAAAGCCCCCATTTTCGAAATTGAGAACGAAAAGATACTAAATCGCCACATTTTCGCTGTAGCTCTGAGTTCCTTCTTCGCACAGCATAAGGAAGTTTATGCAGGTGATAACCAAACTGTCTTGTTGAATGAAGGCGGCTATGAGCTGCTGAAGGAGTACTTGAATACACAGCCGGAAAATCTCCGACAACTCTTACTGCGCTCGATTCCAACAAAAATGCATCAACGCCTGGGGATCTCTGATTTCGGTTGGATAAATCGACTTTGCGGAGAGAATGGTGTTCTTGAAATCGCCGTACAGGATTTCCGTGGAACAGTAGCAGAAATGGAAAAAGAGCTGTTGGCTTGCCGCCGCAGGCACGACGATGAAGCTGCCGGTGTCTGGAGCCGCACCCTTAGAAATTTCAGGTGCAGCAAGGATGACAACGCTGGGAAAAAGAGTCTTATCGGTTTTTTGGTTCGCAATAATGTACTTCCCAAGTACGGTTTCCCCGTGGATACCGTTGAGTTGATTCCGGATATCAACGCTGTGGGGCGAGGAAAGGCTTTGCAATTAGCCAGAGATCTACAAATGGCTATCGCAGAATATGCCCCCGGCGCAGAGGTCGTGGCAGACGGCAAAATGTATGTCAGCCGTTATATTCGCAAAATGCCGGGCAAAAATGCGGATGCCGCATGGGAGAAAGGCTTCTACTGCCCCAAGTGTCCTGCTTGCGGCCAGCCTAATTTCACTAAAGATCCTGTTACTGGCAGTGGTCGCGAATGCGTTTCCTGCCATACACCCATCAAACGCCTGTCTTGGAGAAAAACGTTGGAACCTCGCATGGGATTCTGTGCAGAAAAAGAAGCCAGACCTGTTCCTATGCACCGCCCCGAACACGATTTTAAGACAGACGATTACTACATTGGAGACCCGCATCGTAATCTAATCGCCAAGCAAATATTTGAAGTAAACAGTCAAGCTTTGCAAATTGAATCTACTTCAAATGACTCTCTCGTAGTCATTGGCCAGACTGATTACAAGGTTTGTCCTGATTGCGGATATGCAAGCGAAACCGGAATCCCCCTTGAACACAAGAACTCCAGAGGATACCGTTGTGTTAATAAAGAGGGCAACTCGGCAGAATACCGTTTGTCGCATGATTTCAAGACAGATGTGGCAAAAATTACCTTTGTGACACAAGAAGCGGCAGATATAAATGTGATGCTGTCAGTGCTCTATGCCCTGTTAGAGGGATTGTCTCGCGAGATGGGGATAGAGCGCACCGACATCAAAGGATGTTTGTTCTACACATCTGTGGATGGGTGTATGATCTTCTCTGTTGTTCTATATGATGCAGTTGCTGGTGGTGCAGGCCATGTTCGCAGAATTGTGACAGCGGACGGGCAAGCATTCCAACGAGTCCTCACAAAAGCAATTTCCGTTGTAGACAACTGCGATTGCGACTCGTCTTGCTACAGATGCCTAAGAAATTACTACAACCAAAAAATCCACGACAATCTGAATCGAAACCAAGCTTCCGCGTTTTTACACCAGTGGGTGGGAAATATGAACCCATTACCGGTGGAAACAATTGAATAAAATATTTTCCCCCTGCCATAAGCAGGGGGAAAATATTTTGGTACGCCCGACTGGATTCGAACCAGCGGCCTACAGAGTCGGAGTCTGTCACTCTATCCAACTGAGCTACGGGCGCATATTGGGTTGTGGGTTTCTGCGATAGTCGTCAAATAGTAGTCAACGACCACCCATTTTTTCTCTGCCGTTCCCGCAAACGCAGGTGCGGCAAGGCTTTGCGCCATATCTCAACTGGAGACGCCTGAAATGTCGGAGTCTAACGCTCTATCCAGCTGAGCTACGGGCGCATGCATGTCGATTTCATCCCGACTCATGAATTATAGCAGGTTTTTCCTCGGTTGTAAAGAAAAATTTTTCAGAAAGATTGTTAAAAAAGTTGACAAGTGGGCCTGTTTGTTGTACAATATCAGTGAGTTTTGTGGAGGGCGTCCGGCAGAGGAGGGTTATATCTGCCGGACAACCCGGTATAAAGAGGAAGATGATCATGAAAAAGCAAAAGATTTCTGATGCCGTCATCCATCGGCTGCCCCGGTACTACCGGTATCTGGATGACCTGTATAACAAGGGCGTGGTGCGCATCTCCTCCAGCTCGCTGGGGAGCAAGATGGACATCACCGCCTCCCAGATCCGGCAGGATCTCAGCTGCTTCGGTGAGTTCGGCCAGCAGGGGTACGGCTACAACGTAGCCGAGCTGCGGGCCGAGATCGGTCACATCCTGGGCATTGATAACGGCCACCGGCTTATCATCATCGGCGCGGGCCATCTGGGTCACGCTCTGCTCCAGAACTTCGATTTTGAAAAGGTGGGCTTCCAGGTGGACTCCGCCTTTGACGTGTCCCCGGCGCTGATCGACACCCAGATCCGGGGCGTTACCATCCGCGCTATGGATCAGCTGGCGGACTATGTAGCCCGGTATCAGCCCAACGTGGCGGTGCTGACGGTACCGCAGAACGTGGCCCAGCCCCTGGCGGATCAGTTGATCGGCCTGGGCATCCGGGGCTTCTGGAACTTCACCAATGTGGAGCTGTCCACCGACGTGCCCGGCGTGTTTTTCGAGGATGTCCACTTCGTGGACACGCTGCTGACTCTGAGCTACCGCATTTCCCGCGGCTGAGCGCACCTTTTCCCGGCCCCGGCATACTATGGGAATGAGACCCCACCATGGGTCCATATTCTTCATAGGAGGCTAATAAATATGTGCAATCAGGGTTCTTCCTGCTGCTGGTGGATCATCATCGCCATCATCATCCTGTTCCTGCTGTGCGGCAATTGCGGCAGCTGGGGCTGCGGGTGCGGCAATAACAGCAACAACAACGGCTGCGGCTGCGGCTGCTGACCGGCAGGCCCTGCAGGGGCTGTGACACCATAGGCAAGGGACGGGGTCCGCAAGGGCCCCGTCCCTTTTAAGGATTTTTGACAAGCTGACGGCGGGGCCCTTCCGGGGCCCCGCCGTGAGCCTGTCGAAAACCGGAATTATCTCCGTTTACTTGTTCATTTTCAGCTTCACAGCCGCGCCGCGCTTTCTGCCATACAGGCACAGAGCCACCACATAGGCGATGGCGAACACCACGCCGATGATGTAGGAGGCGGTCCAGGGGATGTTGAAGCCGATGTGCGCATTGGCGATGTAGGTGGAGCAGATGAAGGCGTAGAACGCGCCGGGAATCAGCGGCATCCACGCAAACTTGCCCTTGCCGTTTTCAAACATCCACACGGTGATGCACAGGAAGGCGAACAGAGACAGGGTCTGGTTGGACCAGGCAAAGTAACGCCACAGAATGTTGAAGCCGTCCTTGTTGAACTTGGCGAACACGATGATGCCGGCAGCCAGAACAAACACAGGGATGGCCAGACGCATACGCTTGCCGTTGGTGGACTGGTCCAGGTGGAACGTCTCCGCCAGGGACAGGCGCAGAGCACGCAGAGCGGTATCGCCGGAGGTGATGGGCAGAACAATGACGCCGACCAGGGCGATGATGCCGCCCACGGGGCCCAGGATATCCTTGCACACCACGCCGATGGTGCCGGTAGCCAGGGAGGCGTTGGGCTCCTGCAGAGCCAGATTGTACACGCCCATAGCGCCGGCGGCCCATACCATAGCAATGAAGCCCTCCAGGATCATCATGTTGTAGAAGGTCATGCGGCCCTGACGCTCGTTCTTCACCGTGCGGGAGATGATAGCCGTCTGGGTGGAGTGGAAGCCGGACAGAATGCCGCAGGCCACAGTGACGAAGAAGATCGGCAGGAAATTGTGTCCCTTGAAGTAGTCGGCATAGGTAAAGCTCTCGACCGCGCCGTCAGCACTGGTGAGCTGCAGGATGGGAGAGGACCAGTCGTCCCACACGTTCAGCAGAGGATAGCCCTTGACGAAGATGCCGATGAACACACCCACAGCGGAGAACAGCAGGATCGCGCCGAAGATGGGGTAAATGCGGCCGATGATGGCGTCGATGGGGAACACGGTGGCGATCAGGTAATACAGGAAGATCACACCGTAAATGATCCAGGTGGAGATGGAGGTAGGCTTGCCGTCGAAGCCGAATACGGAGGTGGCGGCAATGTCGCCGGGGGTATAAACGAACACAGCGCCCACCAGCAGCAGAAGCAGGCAGCAGAACACATTGTATACGTTGAAAATGCCCTTATTGGAATAGCGCTTGATCATCTGGGGCATCTGGGTGCCGCCATCGCGCAGGCAGATCATGCCGGAGAAATAGTCGTGCATGGCGCCGCCGATGACGTTGCCGATGGGGATGGTGATAAATGCGATGGGCCCGAACAGAATGCCCTGGATGGGCCCCAGGATGGGGCCGGTGCCGGCGATGTTCAGCAGGTTGATCAGGCTGTTTTTCCAGCCCTGCATGGGGATGAAGTCCACGCCGTCCTGCTTGGCATAGGCCGGGGTCTGACGGTCGTCGGGTCCGAAAACCTTCTCGCAGAAGCGTCCGTACAGCGCAGCGCCGCCGAACAGGATCACAAGACCGATGATAAATGTTGCCACAAACACACACTCCTTCACAGCGTTTTTGTGATGCTTCAGAGCTCCCGGACAGCTCTGGTTTATGGAAAGAGTATAGCACAAATTTTGTAAAAATGGTGCCAATGAATGCCGTTCGTTCATAAAAGGTTCATAAAGATATGCCCCGCCGCTGTAAAGATTTCCCGTAAAGGAAATCGAAAACAGACGAATTTACCGAAATTGGCGCGAGAAATAGGCTAAAATATAGCCACAGAATCGAGAATTGTCGACAGGCAGGTAAAAATGACTGCCGCCAGACTGGTAGGTTGGTGGGGTTTAAGCGGACACAACGCAAAGGGAGTCGGTAACGATACCGTCCCAATTTGTCAGGCAGACCCGCAGATATGAACAAACCGTAAAAAGTTTCAAAAATTTTCCCGCAAACGGTTTACTTTTATAGGTTAAAATGGTAAAATGACTTTCGTAGGAAAACAAACGCTGCGTTTTTTGGAAACGGAGGAAAAACAATTATGGTGAGAGCCGCAAAGTCTAAAATTGCCCAGAAGGAGAAAAACGACCTGCTGTACCGGGCGATCCTGACGCTGAAAAACGAGGAGGAGTGCTATAGCTTCTTCCAGGATCTGTGTACCATCTCCGAGCTGCGCTCTATGGAGCAGCGCTATGAGGTGGCCACTCTGCTCAATGACGGAATGCTCTACAGCGATATTCTGGAAAAAACCGGCGCGTCCAGCGCCACCATCAGCCGGGTGAACCGGTCCCTGCTCAACGGCGCAGGCGGGTATGAGAACGTCCTGGAGCGCATGAAGGAGCAGGAGGAGAAATGAGCAGCTACCAGCAGCTGGCCGGGGCCTATGACGAGCTGACCTGGGACGTGGGCTATGAAAAGCGGGCGGACTTTCTGGAAAAGCTGTTCCGCCGCAGCCGCATCCCGGTGCATACGGTGCTGGATCTGGCCTGCGGCACCGGGTCCATGACCTGGCTGCTGGCCGGACGGGGGTATGAGCTCATTGCCGTGGACGGGTCCCAGGAGATGCTGGCCGCCGCCCGGGAGAAAAACGCTCCGGCAGAGGTGCCGCCGCTGTTTCTGCACCAGTCCATGCCCCGGCTGGACCTGTACGGCACCGTGGACGCCGCCATCTGCTGTCTGGACAGTCTGAATTATCTCACGGATCCCAGGGATGTGCAGCGTACCCTTCGGCGGCTGCACCTGTTCATCAGTCCCGGTGGGCTGCTGACCTTTGACGTGCGGCTGCCGGAGCGGCTGGCCGCTCTGGACGGGCAGGTGTTTCTGGACGAGACAGAGGATACCTACTGCGTCTGGCGCACCGAGTATTGCCGGGGGCTGTGCACCTATTATATGGACCTGTTCACCCTGGCGGAGGACGGGTCCTGGGACCGCAGCTTTGAGCTGCACCGCCAGCGGGGCTATTCCGTGGAGCAGCTGACCCAGTGGCTGGAGGAGGCGGGCTTCACCGAGATCCGCACCTGGGGCGACGGCAAGCTGCGCCGCCCTGTGCCCGGGGAGGACCGGGTTTATTTTACGTGCATTCGCAAATAAAAGAGGTTATGTGAGTATGAGTGATTATATTGTCCGAGCAATTTCCACCGACGGCCTGGTGCAGGCTGCGGCCATCTGCAGCCGCGGCATTACCGAGCGGGCCCGGCAGATCCACCACACCAGCCCTGTGGCCACGGCGGCCCTGGGCCGGGCACTGGCCGGCGCATCCATGATGGGCAACGCCCTGAAGGGCCAGGGCGCCAGCCTGACCCTTCAGATCAAGGGCGGCGGGCCTCTGGGTACCGTGCTGGCGGTGTCCGACGCCCAGGGCAACGTCCGGGGCTATGTGGCAAATCCTCAGGCGGATCTGCCCCTGCGGGACGACGGCAAGCTGGATGTGGGCGGTGCTGTGGGCGCTGAGGGCACCATCACCGTCATCAAGGATCTGCACATGAAGGAGCCCTATGTGGGCACTGTGGACCTGCTGGGCGGCGAGATCGCCGAGGATATTGCCGGGTACTTTGTGGAGTCCGAACAGATCCCCACTGCCTGTGCTCTGGGCGTACTGGTGGACCGGGACCACAGCGTCAAGGCCGCCGGAGGCTATCTGATTCAGCTGATGCCCGGCGCGGGAGAGGACACCATTGCCAAGGTAGAGGGCGGCATTATGGCCGCCGATCCCGTTTCCGCCATTCTGGACCGGGACCCGGACCCGGAGCATCTGCTGCGCACGGTGATGTCCGACTTTGAGCTGAAGCTTCTGGAGACGTGCCCGGTGTCGTACAAGTGCTATTGCAGCCGCCAGCGGGTAGAGCGGGCGCTGCTGTCCCTGGGGGCCGATGAGCTGGAGGGCATCCTGCGGGACCAGGGCTCCTGCCATATGACGTGCCAGTTCTGCGATGCGGTGTATGAGTTCGACCGCCAGCAGCTGGAGCAGCTCATTGCCGATGCCCGAAAAAATTAGTTAAAAATTTGAAATTTGGTGTTGACAGAACAGCCTCTTTTTAGTATAATCTCTCTTGTCGCTGCGGTGCTGATGTGCCCCGGCGGCAAGGACGGGAGCATAGCTCAGCTGGTTAGAGCACCTGCCTTACAAGCAGGGGGTCACTGGTTCGAGTCCAGTTGTTCCCACCAAATTTCATGGCCAAGTAGTTCAGTTGGTTAGAACGCCAGCCTGTCACGCTGGAGGTCGTGGGTTCGAGCCCCATCTTGGTCGCCATTTGCCTCTGTAGCTCAGTTGGTAGAGCAGCGGACTGAAAATCCGCGTGTCGTTGGTTCGACTCCGACCGGAGGCACCATGGTGCTGGAATACCGGCGCCATACGCGGGCGTAGCTCATCTGGTAGAGCGCGACCTTGCCAAGGTCGAGGTAGCGAGTTCGAGCCTCGTCGCCCGCTCCAAACAGAGAAACGGCCTGAAAAAGCCGTTTCTCTTATATGGTGACATAGCCAAGTGGTAAGGCAAGGGTCTGCAAAACCCTCATTCCCCAGTTCAAATCTGGGTGTCACCTCCATGTTGTCAGGGTTCTGAGCAGAGATGCTCGGAACCCTTTCTTTTGGTTGACTTTGTAAACCAAAAGAAAGGGAGAGCGTGATCGCTCTCCCCTTTCCTATATCTACTACTATATCTATTATATCCGGGATACCAGCATCAACTCTCCGGCTGGTTGGAAACGATGAAATAGGGCTGCGGGCTCTGTCCGTCCTGCGTGGGGCGCAGGGTGATACAGCCGCCGGAATAGAATAGCTTCAGCAGGCCATCGTCCGTGCGCTCACCACCGGTCAGCGTCACCGTATTCAGGCCCGTATCCGTGTGGGTGACGTACCAGGCGTCAGCCTCTTCCCAATAGAGCAGGTTATCCAGCCCCATTTTCCGGGTATCGTCCAGGGAGATGTCAAAATACTGCCGGAGAACGTCATCCATGGCCGCCCGGGGCGCCCGGAAAATGCCATAATTCTCTGCCGCAGGTTCCTGCTCCAGCACCCAGTCCCGCTCCCGATCGGTCACATAGCACTGTCCATAGATCAGTCCCGCGTAGCCGATGCCATCGTAGAACAGACGGCGCAGATTCACGGCCTCCGCCCCTTCATAGTAGCTGGTGCAGGCCTGGGCATACCAGCTGCCCGGGGCAAACAGCTCCTGGAGCTCCTGAAGCTCCGCCTCCGTCAGCTTGTTGGACTCCGCCTCCGTCAACTTGTTGGATTCCGGCCCCGCATGGGCCGTACAGCCCATCAGCATCACCATACACAGCAGGGCCGCAAGCAGGGCAAATAAATGCTTTTTCATCTTCATTTACCTTCCTTTCTAATCGAAATCATACCGGAAAAGGGATACTCTGCAATCTCGTTGCTCCGGGTATATTTGTTGATGACCACAGGCACTACATTGATAATATTGGCCTTAGATCAGTTAATCATAAGCAACCCCCCCAATTTTCTTATAGTATATCACGCAAAATGTGGTGAAGTCAACTACAAAATAGTTCGCAAATTTGTAGTCCTACACTGCCCTTACCCAAAAACTCGGAATCGTGCTTGCAAAACCGGCAGAACTTGGGTATAATAGTTTGGATAAACTGCGGTATTATGCCGCCTGAGGTAAAGAGGAACAACACATGAGCACCATCATCACCTCCGTGGACCGGCACAGTCCGGCGGAGCGGGCCGGGATCACCCCCGGGGAGCAGTTGCTGACCATCAACGGGCACCAGATCATCGACGTGCTGGACTATCGCTTTTACGGCTACGATACCGACTGCTGCCTGGAGCTGCGGGAGCCCTCCGGCGCACAGCGCACCGTGTCCCTGCGCAAGCCCGAGGGCCGGGACCTGGGCCTGAATTTTGACACCGTCCTCATGGACGAAATGCGCTCCTGCGCCAACCACTGCATCTTCTGCTTCGTGGACCAGATGCCTCCCGGTATGCGCAAGACCCTGTATTTCAAGGACGACGACGCCCGGCTCAGCTTCCTCCAGGGGAACTACATCACCCTGACCAACCTGACGGACCGGGAGGCCCAGCGCATCATCGACCTGCGCATCAGCCCCATCAACGTCTCCGTCCACACCACGGACCCTCAGCTCCACTGCACCATGCTGGGCAACAAAAACGCCCTGCGCTCCCTGGACTATATCCGGGCCTTCTGCAAGGCAGGGATCGTGATGAACGGGCAGATCGTGGTCTGCCCCGGCTGGAACGACGGGGACCAGCTGCGCCGCACCCTCCGGGACCTGACGGAGATGCAGTTTTCCAGCTGCTCCCTGGTGCCGGTGGGCATCACCAAATACCGCCAGGGCCTGGCTAAGCTCCGCCCGGTGGACGCGGCCACCGCCGCCGAGATCATCGACATCGCCGACGAATACGGCCGGGAGAATCTGGAGCGCTTCGGCACCCGGCGCTTCTTCTGCGCCGACGAGCTGTACCTGCGGGCAGGCCGTCCCCTGCCCCGGGCAGAGTATTACGAGGGCTACCGTCAGCTGGAAAACGGCGTGGGCCTCATGCGCTCTCTGGAGGATGATTTCCTGGCGGGCCTTTCCACTGTGGACGTGCCCGTTCGCTTCTCCCCCTTCACCATCGCCACCGGCACGGCGGCGGCTCCGTTTCTCGGGGGCCTGGTGCAGCGGGCCCAGGCGGACTATCCCGGGCTGCGGGGGCAGGTCATCGCCGTGGAAAACGACTTCTTCGGCCACACCATCGACGTGGCGGGCCTGCTTACCGGGCAGGATATCTCCGCCCAGCTGCGGGGACGGGACCTGGGGGATCGGGTGCTGATCCCCATCCACATGATGCGCCACGGCGAGACCGTGTTTCTGGACGACTACACCGTGGAGCGTCTGAGCCGGGAGCTGGGCGTTCCCGTCCAGGTGGTGGACGAGGACGGCTTCGCCCTGGTGGACGCCATGTTCGTGGCGGAATGACCGCCGCATCCAAATAGAAGGAGGTAAACCCTTATGTCCAAGCCCCTGATTGCCATCGTGGGCCGGCCCAACGTGGGCAAGTCCATGCTGTTCAACAAGATCATCGGGCGGCGTCTTTCCATTGTGGAGGACACCCCCGGCGTCACCCGGGACCGCATTTACGGTGAATCCGACTGGAACGGCCGCAAGTTCACCCTGGTGGACACCGGCGGCATCGAGCCCAACACCGACAACCAGATCCTGGCCTTCATGCGCCAACAGGCCCAGATCGCCATCGACAACGCCACCGTCATTGTCCTGGTAACGGACATCAAGACCGGTATGACCGCCGCCGACCAGGAGGTGGCCGGAATGCTCCAGCGGTCCAAAAAGCCCATCGTTCTGGCAGTGAACAAGATGGACTCCACCGGCGTCACGGACCCGGAGTTCTATGAGTTTTACAACCTGGGTCTGGGCGACCCCATCGCCGTGTCCGCCGTCCATGGTCACGGCACCGGCGACCTGCTGGACGCCTGTCTGCAATACTTCCCCCCGGAAACGGACGAGGAGGAGGACAGCGACGTGGTCCAGGTGGCCATCATCGGCAAGCCCAACGTGGGCAAGTCCAGCCTCACCAACCGGATCCTGGGCGAGCAGCGGGTCATCGTCAGCGACGTGGCCGGTACCACCCGGGACGCCATCGACAGCTACTTTGAAAACGCCACCGGCAAGTATAACTTCATCGACACCGCCGGTATGCGAAAGAAGTCCAAGGTGGACGACGCCATCGAGAAATACAGTGTCCTCCGGGCCACCATGGCCATCGAGCGCAGCGACGTGTGCCTCATTATGATCGACGCCCAGGACGGCGTCACCGAGCAGGACACCAAGGTGGCGGGCCTGGCCCACGACGCCGGAAAGGCCTGCATCATTGTGGTGAACAAGTGGGACCTGGTGGAAAAGGACGGCAAGACCATGGACCGTATGCGGGAGGACATCCGCCGGGACCTGAGCTATATGCCCTACGCCCCCATCGTGTTCATCTCCGCCATGACCGGTCAGCGGGTCAGCCGCCTGTTTGAGCTGATCAACTATGTCCGGGAGCAGGCGTCCATGCGCATCACCACCGGAATGCTCAACTCCGTCCTGGCCGATGCCCAGACCCGGGTCCAGCCCCCCACGGACAAGGGCCGCCGCCTGAAGATCTACTACATGACCCAGGTGGGCATCCGTCCCCCCCATTTCGTGGTGTTCTGCAACGACAAGAAGCTGTTCCACTTTTCCTACCGCCGGTATCTGGAAAATCAGATCCGCAGCGTGTTCGGCCTGGAGGGCACCCCCATCATCATGACCGTGCGTCAGAAGGGCGAGGAGGATAGCTGACGTGTCTGTGGTATTTACCGTGGCCCTGACGCTGCTGGTGTCGTATCTGCTGGGCTGCTTCAATGGGTCGGTGATGACCTCCCATTTCATCATCCGGGACGATGTCCGCCAGCACGGCAGCGGCAACGCGGGCCTGACGAACTTCTACCGGACCTACGGCGCCCGGTATGCCCTGTGCGTCATCATCTGCGACATGGGGAAAACCGTGCTGGCCTGCCTCATCGGCGGATACCTGATGCACTGGGTAGTGGGCGACTGGACCCTGGGCCTGCTGATTGCAGGCATCGGCTGCGAGCTGGGGCACATGTTCCCGGTGTTCTTCGGCCTGCGGGGCGGCAAGGGCATCCTCTCCGGCGGCGTGCTGGTGCTGCTGCTGGACTGGCGGGTGGCTCTGATCGCCTGGGGCCTGTTTGCGGTGCTGTGGCTGACCACCCGGTATGTGTCCCTGGGCTCCATCGCCGCCACGGCCAGCATGCCGGTGTCGGTGTTCCTGCTGATGGGCCATAACTGGCTGTATACCGCCCTGTCGGCGGCGGTGGCGGCTCTTGTGATCTGGTGCCACCGGGGCAATATCCAGCGGCTGCTGTCCGGCACCGAAAAGAAGTTTCATTGGCACGTCGACGCCCCGGCCGGGGGCGAGGACGGCCCGCAAGCATAAGAAGAAAGAGAGAGAGAGAGCATTCGTATGAAAAACAATCAGCTTCGCCAGGTGGTATTTCCCATTCTGGCGGCCTTTATCTGGGGCACGGCCTTCGTGGCCCAGGACGTCTGCGCCGACGCCATGGGCGCGTTTACCTTCAACGGCACCCGGTATTACATCGCCGTGCTGTCCCTGTTGGTGGTTCTGGCCGTTTCAAGCGGCTTCAGGAAGGACCGGCCCCAGATCTCCCCTGCGGAGAAGAAGGCCCAGCGCAGGCAGCTGTGGCTGGGCGGCTTCTGCTGCGGCACGGTGCTGGCCATTGCCTCCAACTTCCAGCAGGCAGGCCTTGTGGCCGGTACCGACGGCGGCAAGGCCGGGTTCATCACCGCTCTGTATGTGGTGCTGGTGCCGGTGTTCGGCCTGTTCTTCCGGCGGAGGGTCAGCCTGCCGGTGTGGATCGCCGTGGCTCTGTCCGTGGGTGCTCTGTACCTGCTGTGCATCAAGGGCAGCTTCTCCCTGGCCCCCGGCGACCTGCTGGTGCTGGTATGTGCCATATGCTTTTCCGTACATATCCTGGTGATCGACCATTTCACCGCCACCTGTGACGGTGTGAAGCTCAGCTGCCTGCAATTCCTGTTTGCCGGCACCTGGTCCACCATTCTGGCCCTGTTTTTCGACACCATCAGCTTCCAGGTGCTGCTGGACTGCATCTGGCCCCTGCTGTATGTGGGCGTGTTCTCCTGCGGCGTGGGCTACACCCTGCAGATCCTGGCTCAGAAGGGCTCCAATCCCACGGTGGTCACCATTCTGCTGAGCCTGGAGAGCGTGTTCGCCGTCATCGCCGGCGCCGTTGTCCTGCACCAGCAGATGACCGCCCGGGAATATCTGGGCTGCGTGCTGATGTTTGCGGCCGTGATCCTGGCCCAGATCCCCATGCCTCAGAAAAAGAAGCTCAAGGCGGAATAACCGTCTTTCTATCGACACAAAGCGCCCCCTGGAACCGGAGAAATCGGTTCCAGGGGGCGTATGCTTCTATTCAGGCTGCTGCCCTATGCCGCTTTTTCTTCGCCTTTAACTATTCTTTAGGCTGCCCCCAGCCCGCTCCGGGCCGCGCCTTCTCCCATTCCGCCCCTTGACAGGGGCATTTTTCTCTGTTATAATAAGCAACACTTGTTGCGCAACATGAGTTTTCATCATGAAGGGAGGAGCATTTGTGCCGCCGAAGGTCAAATTTACCCGGGAGGAGATCATCCGGGCTGCTCTGGATATTGTCCGGGAGACGGGGCCGGAGGGCCTTACCGCCCGGAGTCTGGCCGCCCGGCTGGGCTGCTCCGTCAAGCCTATTTTCGGTCTGTTTCGGAGCATGGAGGAGGTGCAGCAGGAGGTTCTGGCCGCCGGATACCGGCTGTACGGCCAAACCATCGCCCAGGCCATGGAGGCCGGGAAATATCCCCCCTACAAGGCCTCCGGCATGGCCTACATTGCCTTTGCCCAGCAGGAAAAGCCCCTGTTCCGGCTGCTGTTTATGCGGGACCGCAGCCACGAGGACGCGTCTCCCCGTCTGGGAGACGATGTGGAGCCCCTGCTGGACCTGATCCAGCAGGCCGCCGGCATCAGCCGGGAAAGCGCCCGGATGTTCCACCTGGAGATGTGGATCTATGTCCATGGCATCGCCGCCATGGCGGCCACGTCGTTTCTGGACTGGGACACGGAGCTCATCAGCGCGTCGCTGACCGACGCCTATAGGGGCCTGCTGGCTCGATTCAAGGAAAAGGAGGCGCAGGAATGAACGCCGTTGAAATACAGGGTCTCACCAAACGCTATGGGGCCATCACCGCCGTGGACAGCCTGGACCTGACGGTCCGTCAGGGGGAGCTGTTCGCCCTGCTGGGCGTCAACGGCGCAGGCAAGACCACCACCATCAAAATGCTGTCGTGCCTGACCCGGCCCGACGGCGGCGACGCCCGGCTGCTGGGCCGCAGCATTGTGTCGGATGCCGCCGGGGTAAAGCGCTGCATCGGCGTATCCCCCCAGGAGACCGCCGTGGCCCCCAACCTCACCGCCCGGGAGAATCTGGCGCTGCTGTGCGGCGTCCACGGTCTGTCCCGGCAGGAGACCGCCGCCCGCACAGAGGAGCTGTCCCGGGCCCTGGGGCTGGAGCCCATTCTGGCCCGCCGGGCCGGGAAGCTCTCCGGCGGCTGGCAGCGGCGGCTGAGCATCGCCATGGCTCTGATCGCCCGGCCGGAGATCCTGTTTCTGGATGAGCCCACCCTGGGGCTGGACGTGCTGGCCCGGGCGGAGCTGTGGGACGTGGTCCGCCAGCTGAAGGGCCAGATCACCGTGATCCTCACCACCCACTACCTGGAGGAGGCCGAGGCCCTGTCCGACCGGGTGGGCATTATGAAGGACGGCCGGCTGCTGGCCCTGGGCACGCCGGAGGAGCTGAAGCGCCAGGCCGGCTGTGACAGATTTGAGGACGCGTTTATCGCCATGGTAAGGGAGGCGGGAAGATGAAGCTGCGCGCACTTTGCCGCCGCACCACGCTGGAGCTGGTGCGGGATCCGCTGACGCTGGGCTTCGGCCTGGGCTTTCCCCTGGTGCTGCTGCTTCTGCTCAGCGCCATCCAGGCCAACATCCCCGTAAGCCTGTTTGAGATCGACCGCCTGACCCCGGGCATCACCGTGTTCGGTCTGGCGTTTGTGGCCCTGTTCTCCGCCACTCTGGTGTCCCGTGACCGGGAGAGCGCCCTTTTGCAGCGGCTGTACACCACGCCCCTTACCGCCGGGGACTTCATCTTCGGCTATGTGCTGCCGCTGCTGCCTATGGCGGCGGTGCAGGTGGCAGTCTGCTACCTGGCGGCCATTCCCCTGGGACTGACGGTATCGGTGCGGATGCTGTGGGCGGTGCTGCTGGACCTGCCGGCGGCGCTGCTGTTCATCGGCCTGGGCCTGCTGTGCGGCAGTGTGCTGAACGTCAAGCAGGCAGGCGGCATCTGCGGCGCTCTGCTGACCAATCTGACGGCCTGGCTGTCGGGCACCTGGTTCGATCTGGAGCTGGTAGGCGGCGCCTTCAAGCGCATTGCCTATGCCCTGCCCTTTGTCCACGCGGTGGAGCTGGACCGGGCGGCGCTGGCCGGAGACTGGGCGGGGCTCACGCCTCATCTGTGGTGGGTGCTGGCCTATGCCGCCGCAGCCCTGGCCGCCGCCGTGCTGCTGTTCCTGCGTCAAATGAAAAAGCAATAGAAAGCAATAGCAAAAAAGCACCGATGCTGCGCATCGGTGCTTTTCCTATGCAGGACTCATGCAGGACTCAGAACAGGCGCTGCTTCCGGGCAATGACCTGGCCGTCCACCCGCAGCAGCTGCTTGCCGGTGGGAGTGAACTCCGTTTCCACATCGTGACCGCTCACCCGGGCGCGGATGGTATAGCCGGTTTCCACGACGCCCTCCTGCCGTCCGTAGACCCTTCCGTCCACGATCAGCTCCGTCAGGCCATAGCTGCGGCGGACCTCGATCTCATGGCTGCCGTATGCGGCGGTCAGCAGAGTCCGGTGCTTCCCCTCCGCCGGCTGGCCCAGAGAGGGACTGTTGGGCCGTTCCCCCATGGACGCGTCGTAAAACTCCGTATTCTGGGGCAGCGGCTCCGGCGTCTCCCTCTGCCCCTCCGGCTCCTCCATGGCCTCCCGGCCCCGGCGGACGCCCATGGCCAGATACCACAGCAGCAGGCCGTGGAACACCACATCCAGGATGCTGGACGCCTCGAAGGCCGTCACCAGGCCCGCCACCAGCGCCGCCGTATCCACGGAGAACAGCACCAGCGCCGCCGTCAGCCAGCCCCGCCGCTTTTTGGACAGCAGCCAGCACAGGAAATACACCGCCATCACCAGCACCGCGCCCGCCGCGCCCAGCACCAGCCACTTGGCCTCCCCGGTAAAGTCATAAAAGCCCCGGGCAAACACCGCCCAGATGTAGGCGGCAAAATCCGTGAACAGATAGTATCTGTCCGACCCCGTCAGGGCCAGAAGGGTATTTACCGCCGTCAGGACCAGCATCGCCAGCAGATTGCCCCGTGCAGCCTTGTATGCCGCCCCCGCAGTTTTGTTTTTCATCTCTCGTCTCCTTTTATTCTCTCTGTATTTACAAAGCACGCCAGCTCTCCGGCCGCAGGCCGTGTCCCATAAGTCCCTCCTGCACCTGCTGCCGCAGAGCAGGCAGGTCCCGGTTCAGGGTTCCCTTCAGGGTCAGATAGTTGGATGCATGGTTCATCCGGAACACGCTGCCCGGGCTGTCCATATGGTCCAGCAGCAGGGCCGTCTCCTGCAAAATTTCCGCCGGACCCAGCACCTGGAAGCTGCCCTCCCGGACCCAGCGCTCCAGCGGCGTTCCCGGCTCCACCATCAGCGTCAGCAGGCCGATGTATTCCGGGTTCATGGCGCTGAGGGCCCGGGCGGTATCCACGGCGTGCTCCCGGAGCAGCTCCCGGCTGCCCAGGCCCGAAATGGCCGTCACCGACAGGGCAAGTCCCGCCCGCCGGGCCTTCTGCCCTGCCGCCACGATGGCCGCGGCCGTGTGCCCCTTCTGCATCCGCTCCAGCACCGCGTCACAGCCGGATTCCAGGCCCATATACACCATTTTCAGGCCGCCCTCCCGCAGCCGCCGCAGCTCCTCCTCCGTCTTGACCTGGAGACTCCGGGGCGAGGCGTAGCAGGTGACCCGCTGGCACTCGGGAAACAGGCTGTACACCATGGCCAGAATTTCCAGCAGCTCATCGGTTTTCCGCATCAGGGCGTCGCCGTCGGCCAGAAAGACCCGCTCCACCCGGCGGTATACCTGCCGGGCCAGGCGGAAATCCTCCCGGATCTCCTCCATAGGCCGCAGGGCAAACCGCTTATCGTCATACATATCGCAGAAGGCGCAGCGGTTATGGCTGCACCCATAGGTCACCTGGATGATGAGGCTGTATGCCTCGCTGGGGGGACGGTAGACCTTTCCCTTGTATCGCATGGGGTATTCCTCCTGTTTCTCGTCTTTTGGTTCATTATCGCATATTTCTCCCGGTTTGAAAAGGGTCTATTTTGTGCCGCTCCGGCATAAGCTGGACCAGCTTCAACAAACGAGGAGGAATTTTATGGACAACAATTTCAACCGTGTGCGCCTGTGCGGCCGGGCCGCCGGGGAGCCTGCCCTGTCCCATATAAACCACGGCGAGCACTTTTACCGCTTTCCCCTGTCGGTGGAGCGGCTGTCGGGCCAGGAGGACCTGCTGCCGGTGATTCTGCCCCGGCGGCTGCTGGAGGAGCACCCCGTACATACCGGCGACACGCTGACCCTCACCGGTCAGCTGCGCTCCTTCAACAACCGCAGCGGCCAGGGGCCCCGGCTGGTGATCTCCGTGTTTGTCCGGGAGCTGACTCCCGGCGGCGCGGCCCCCTTTAACCAGATTCAGCTCTCCGGCGTGCTGTGCAAGGCCCCCTCCCTGCGGCGGACGCCCTTGGGCCGGGAGATCTGCGACCTGATCCTGGCGGTGAACCGCCGGTACGGGCGGGCGGACTATCTGCCCTGCATCGCCTGGGGGGCCATCGCCCAGCAGACGGCCCGGCTTCCGGTGGGTTCCCGCCTGACGGTGGAGGGCCGGGTCCAGAGCCGGGGCTATACGAAAACCGTGGACGGCGTGGGCCAGGAGCGCACCGCCTATGAGGTATCCATCATGCGTCCGGCGGAGCCGGAGGAATTTTTGCTGTAGAGCCGCCGTTTCCCCTCCCGGGTCAGTTGATTTCCCCGGCAAATGGTGCTATCCTATTGTTGAATACAGAGAAACAGAGGATCGCATCTATGACATGGACCCATCACCACGCCCATCCGGCCGTCCGTCGGGACGTGGACATGACCCAGGGCAGCATCACCCGCCACCTGGTGGAGTTCGCCCTGCCGCTGCTGGCCGGCAACGTGTTTCAGCAGCTGTACAACATGGTGGACACCTGGGTGGTGGGCAACTTCGTGTCCAACGAGGCGTTCTCCGCCGTGGGCACCGTGGGACCCATCATCAATATGCTCATTGGCTTTTTCATGGGCCTGTCCAGCGGTGCAGGCGTGGTCATCAGTCAGTATTACGGGGCCCATAAGCCGGACAGAGTCCGGGACACCGTCCACACGGCCATGGTGCTGACGCTGGTGCTGTGCGGGGCGTTCACGGCCCTGGGTCTGGCCCTGATCCCGGCCATGCTGGCCCTGATGAACACCCCGGCGGAGGTGCTGCCGGAGTCCACGGCCTATCTGTCCATCTATTTTTCCGGCATTACGGGGCTGCTCATCTACAACATGGGCTCCGGCATTCTCCGGGCAGTGGGCGACTCCCGGCGTCCCTTCTACTTTCTGGTGGTGTCGGCGGGGCTGAACACGGTGCTGGACCTGGTGTTCGTGATCCGCTTCCGCATGGGCGTTGCAGGCGTTGCCTGGGCCACCATCATCGCCCAGGCGGCGTCGGCGGTGCTGGTGCTGGCAGTGCTGCTGCGGACGGACAGCTGCGTGCGCCTGGAGCTGCGGCGGCTGCGGGTCCATTGGGACATGCTGGGCAAGATCATGCAGGTAGGCATCCCGGCGGCTCTGCAAATGGCCGTCACCGCCTTCTCCAATGTGTTTGTCCAGTCCTATATCAACCGCTTCGGTCCGGACTGCATGTCCGGCTGGACGGCGTATACCAAGATCGACCAGCTGATGTTCCTGCCCATGCAGTCCCTGGCCCTGTCCGCCACCACCTTCGTGGGGCAGAATCTGGGAGCCGGGAACGCCCAGCGGGCCCACCAGGGCACCCGTCGTGCACTGGCGATCTCCCTGGCGGTAACGGCGGTGCTGATGGTGCCGGTGCTGGTGTTTGCGCCCCAGCTGACGGCCTTCTTCAACCGCAAGGCGGAGGTGGTGGCCTACGGCACCCTGCTGCTGCGGTACATTTCGCCCTTCTACCTGCTGTGCTGCATCAACCAGATCTATTCCGGCGCGCTGCGGGGCGCAGGCAACAGCCAGGTGCCCATGGTCATCATGCTGGGCTCCTTCGTGGTGTTCCGCCAGATCTATTTGTACATCATGTCCCACTACATTACCAACGCCCTGCTGCCTCTGGCCATGGGCTATCCCGCCGGATGGCTGGTGTGCAGCGCCGCCACCCTGCTGTATTACCGCAGGGCCGCCCTGGGCCGGCGGCGGCTGGTGGAGGACAACTGACCGGCAAAGGAGCGAATGGTCTATGCAACAAATCACGGTATCTCTGGGGCAGCGGTCCTACCCCATTGAGATCGGCCCGGGCCTGCTGCGGGAGGCCCGCCGCCGGCTGGAGGCTCTGCCGGTTAAGCGGTGGGCCGTTATCGCCGACGACAACACCGCCGCCCTGTACGCCGGGGCCCTGGACCTGCCGGTATACACCTTCCCCGCCGGAGAGGGCAGCAAGCGCCTGGCGGTGTATGAGGACCTGTGCCGCCGGCTGCTGGCGGACGGCTTCACCCGGCAGGACGGCATCGCGGCCCTGGGCGGCGGCGTCACCGGTGACCTGGCGGGCTTTATAGCCGGTACCCTGCTGCGGGGCGTGGCTCTGGCCCAGCTGCCCACCTCCCTGCTGGCCCAGGTGGACAGCAGCGTCGGCGGCAAGACCGGTCTGGACCTGCCGGAGGGGAAAAACCTCATCGGCTGCTTTTACCAGCCCCGGCTGGTGCTGGCAGATACGGCGTGCCTGGCCACCCTGCCCCGGCGGCAGCTGTCCTCAGGCATGGCGGAGGTCATCAAGTGCGGCGTCATCGGCGACGAGGCCATTTTGCACCACCTGGAAACGGCGGAGGAGCCGAATCTTCCCTGGCTGGTGGCGCGCTGCTGCCGGTATAAGGCGGCGGTGGTGTCCCGGGACGAGCGGGACGGCGGCGGGCGCCGGGTGCTGAACTTCGGCCATACCTTCGGCCACGCCTATGAGGCCGCCGGAGGATACGATACCCGGACCCACGGCGAGGCCGTGGCCGCCGGGATGATGCAGATGCTCCGTTGGCAGGTGCGGCACGGTCTGGGCGGCGGGCAGCTGCTGGACAGGCTCACCCCCCTGCTGCGGCGGTGGGACCTGCCCACCCGGCTGCCCTGGGACGGGGCGGCGGACTATCTGGCCCGGGACAAAAAGCGCGGCGGCGACGGCATTACCGTCGCCGTGGCGGAGCGGGCCGGCCAGGGCCGTCTGCTGACGGTACCCCTGGCGGCCCTGATGGAGGACGTATGATGGACGTGCGCTTGCTTCCGGCCCCGCTGCGGGGGGCGGTGACGCCGCCGCCGTCCAAAAGCCTGCTGCACCGGCAGCTGATCTGTCTGGCCCAGGCGGGAGAGTTTCCCTGCCCGCCGGACCCCTCCGACGATGTGGAGGCCACGGTCCGGGGGCTGTGGGCCTTGTATCACGAAAAGGCCCCCGTCATCGACTGCGGGGCCAGCGGCAGCACCCTGCGGTTTCTGCTGCCCCTGGCCATGGCCCGGGGCCAGGTGGGCACGGTGTTCACCGGCACGGAGCGGCTGCTGGAGCGGCCCCTGCCGGGGGACTGGGGCCTTGCGGCCACGGCGGGCGGTCTGCGGGTGACCCGGACGCTGTCCGGCGGGCAGCTTCCGGTGGACGGGACCCGGACGTCTCAGCTGCTCTCCGGCCTGCTGATGGCCCTGCCCGGTCTGGCGGCAGACTCGGAGCTGGCGCTGACCGGCCCCCTGGCCTCCCGCCCCTATGTGGACCTGACGCTGGCGGTGCTGCGTCGCTGCGGCATTGTCATTGAGGAAAGCCCCGGCGGCTTTTTCGTCCCCGGCGGGCAAAGGTTCCGCCCGGTTCCCATGGAGCCGGAGCCGGACTGGTCCGCAGCGGCCTTCTGGCTGGCGGTAAGGGCCCTGGGCTGTGCTGTGGCCGTCACGGGCCTGCGCCGGGACTCCCTCCAGGGGGACCGGGCGGCGGCGGCCCTGTGCCGTTGTCTGCCGGAGGAGGTAGACCTGACGGATATCCCGGACCTGCTGCCGCCGCTGGCCCTGCTGGCGGCGCTGCGGCCGGGAACGGAAACCCGCTTCACCGGCGCGGCCCGGCTGCGGGATAAGGAGAGCGACCGCCTGGCGTCGGTTTCGGCGGCGCTGACCGCCCTGGGAGGCCGTGTCCGGCAGGAGCCGGAGGGTCTCACCGTATGGGGCGTGGAGCGGCTCTCCGGCGGTGAAGCCGACAGTTGCGGCGACCACCGCATCGCCATGCTGTGCGCCTGCGCCGCCCCCTTCTGCACCGGCCCGGTGGTTCTGCGGAACGCCGGATGCACCGCCAAATCCTATCCCGGCTTCTGGGCGGACTACCGCCGCCTGGGCGGGCAATTCGAGGTATTGTAACATGCTGGATTACACCATATTCGGAGAGTCCCACGGCCCCGCCGTGGGCGTTCTGGTCACCGGTGCGGCCCCGGGCCTGCCGGTGGACCGGGAGCTCATCGCCCGGGAGCTTCAGCGCCGAGCCCCCCATGGCCCCCTGGCCACCGCCCGGCGGGAGCCGGACCGGCTCCGCATTCTCAGCGGCGTATACAATGGACACACCACAGGGGACCCCATCTGCCTGATTCTGGAAAACCGGGACGTCCGCTCCGGCGACTACGCCGCTCTGGCGGACAAGCCCCGCCCCGGCCACGCCGATTACGCCGCCCATGTCCGCAGCCGTGGCTGCAACGACCCCCGGGGCGGAGGCCCCTATTCCGGCCGCCTAACCGCGCCCCTGGTGGCGGCGGGAGCCATGGTAAAGAGCTGGCTGAAAGCACAGGATATTGAAATAAAAGCGCAGCTTATTGATGAAAAAGAGCTGCGGCAGCAGGCGGAGGCGGCCAAGGCCGCCGGAGATTCCGTGGGTGGTCAGGTGCGCTGCACCGTCACGGGCCTTCCGGCGGGACTGGGCGGTCCCGGCTGGCGGGAGGCGGTGGAATCGGAGCTGGCCCGTCACCTGTTCGCCATCCCGGCGGTGAAGGCCCTGGACTTCGGCGACGGCGCGGCCCTGGCCGCCCTGCGGGGCAGTCAGGCCAACGATGCCCTGCGCACCGACGGGACCCGGGTGTGGACCGTCACCAATCACAACGGCGGCATCAACGGCGGCGTCACCAACGGCATGCCGGTGACCTTCACCGTGACCTTCAAGCCCACCCCCTCCATCGCCATCCCTCAGGACACCGTGGACCTGGCCCGCATGGAAAACTGCACCGTAACGGTTCAGGGCCGCCACGATCCCTGCATTGCCCTGCGGGCGGCCCCCATTGTGGAGGCGGCTGCGGCCCTGGCCCTGTGGCGGGTGCTGGACCCCCAGGCGGGCGATCTGGACACCCTGCGGCTGCGGCTGGACGGCATAGACCGGCAGCTGGTGCAGCTGTTTGTCCGGCGGCAGGAGCTGTCCCGTGACATCGGAGCCTATAAGGCCGCCTGCGGCCTGCCGGTGCAGGACCCGGAGCGGGAGGCCCAGGTGCTGCGCAGCCGGGGTGACCTGGCCCCGGAGCGCCGGGAGCAGGTGGAGCGGCTGTATGAAACGCTGATGGCCCTGAGCCGGGAGGAGCAGTCGTGAGAAACCTGATTTTCGTGGGCCTGCCCGGCAGCGGCAAAAGCACCGTGGGCAGGCTGGCGGCCAGGACCCTGGGGCTTCCCTTCGTGGACGCGGACAAGGCCCTGGAGCAGGCGGAGGGCCGCAGCATATCGGACATTTTCGCCGACGGCGGCGAGTCATATTTCCGCACTCTGGAGACCCGGGTGCTGACGGACCTGTGCCGCCGGGAGGGCATGGTCCTGGCCACCGGCGGCGGGGCGGTGCTGCGTCGGGAGAACCGAACGCTGCTGAAGGGCAGCGGCCTGGTGATCTTTCTGGACCGCTCCCCCTGGGCCATCCGCCGGACCCTGCGGCGGCAGGGCCGCCCCCTGCTGACGGATGATGACGCCATCTTCCGCCTGTATCGCCAGCGGCGGAGCCTGTACCGGGCCGCCGCCCACCATGCCGTCAACAAGCCCACAGCCCGTCAGGCGGCGGAGGAGGCCGTCCGGCTGTGGAGAGAGGAGCAGCAATGAAATTTCTTGTTCTCAACGGTCCCAATCTGAACCTGCTGGGCAAGCGAGAGCCCGGCGTCTACGGTACCGGCACCTACGCCGGCCTCTGCGCGGAGATCGCGGCCTATGCCGCCGCCCGGGGGATTCGGGCGGATATCCGCCAGAGCAACCATGAAGGGGTGCTCATCGACGAAATTCAGGCCGCTGATGGAGTGTATGACGGCATCGTCATCAACCCCGGGGCCTATACCCATTACAGCTACGCCATTTACGATGCCCTGCTGGCAGTCCGTGTTCCGGCGGTGGAGGTGCACATCAGCGACATCAGCCGCCGTGAGGCGTTCCGCCGGACGTCCGTCACCGCCCCGGCCTGCCGGGGCCAGATCGTGGGTCACGGCTTCCGGGGCTACCTGGAGGCCATGGAGTTATTGGAAAACATACACAAGGAGGATATGAAATGAAGCTCTGTGTGATCGGCGACCCGGTGGGTCACAGCATGTCCCCGGTGCTGCACCGGCGCATGCTGGCCCTTTCGGGGATCGAAGGCGACTATCAGGCCGTCACCGTCACCCGGGAGACGCTGCCGGACTTTATGGCGGCAGGCCGGGCCGGGGAATGGGACGGCTGCAACGTCACCATGCCCTTAAAGCAGGAGGTCATCCGCTATCTGGACCAGCTGAGCCCGGAGGCGGAGGCCTGCGGCGCGGTAAATACGGTGTGCTTCCGGAACGGGCACACCGTGGGCTATAATACCGACGCCCCCGGCATCCGGGCGGGCTTTGCCGCCCGGGGCGCCGCCCCCACAGGCCGGGCCCTGGTCATCGGCAACGGC
>OQWD01000044.1_pt1 | contig 53388 bp, 55 predicted proteins | sample 1691631 | NCBI WGS metagenome assembly OQWD01 (sample SAMN03418283, study PRJEB22391) | human gut metagenome | biome: human-gut; feature: organic feature; material: feces | host: Homo sapiens | place: Italy | collected 2013-04 | reverse complement strand
ATATTATATAATATACTATAATATTTATAGGTCTATATTTTATTTTTAAAAAGTCATATGATAATATGATATATGATAATATGATGAAATTTTTTATTTCTCTAAGGGATTTTATCTTATATTATACAAAATCATATCATATGATGAGGATTTTCCCTCTTGTCAGAGCAAAATAGCGAGGAAAATAAGCGGTATAAGACTAAAAGCGATGATTTTCCTCTCTTGTCCGGATAAAATGACGATGAAAATTAAGCGGTATATCTCAAAAATCGATATATGATAATATGATAAATCACTTAAATTCTACTTTTCTTTGTCTCTACAACACCTCCATGACTACAAAATGACCAACTTTCGAGGATAGTCTCACTGTAAGACTCCTCAGAAACATAGACAGACGCGATAAAATCCTTCCCGAACTCACGTTTTAGGTATCTAAGTAACATACTTTCGTTGAATTCACCTTCGAGAAAGACTTCTTTGTTCTTATTGTCGTGATGAACCATGATGTGATAGTGCATTTTACTCGATATTCCTCCTTACATCAAACATTTTCGACACAATCCGGAATACCTGTCAAAACAATCTGGGCAAACAACATGTCCACATTCGTCACAGACCTCATAATCACCATCTTCTGTGTCACATATACGACCACAAACATGACAGTAAAACACATCAGGTTCAAAATCGGTACAGTTTTTACAGAAACCTCTATCAGAGATACAATCAGGACAGACGATTTCACCACATTCATCACAAACAAAATGTTCGTCTTTATCAATGTCGATACTACGACCACAAATACTACACTTGTACATAACTAACCTCCTAATATGTATTTAGTTTTACAGCTCATTTGGGTAGAATAACCCCTTGGGATACCGTGCTCTATTCTATCTATTACTCACCTCCTCTACTTGTATTACTCTGTACTCCCTAATTGTCTCGTCTAAGTGTGACTAAATCGTCAGAGATGACCCGGAGCAAATCAGCCTTGGAACCTCATTACATTACAGTTCATTCACTATCTCTTCAATTTCGTCATTACTTGCATCATAGTTGAGCATGTCGGCAACAGTTACGACGACAGCATGCTCTGGGCTCGGCAGGCCTGCCCAATCAAGGTCAAGTTTCTCTTCTGTCGTTAATCCATCGAGCGCGAGTTTCGTGAGTTCGTATACCTTGTTCTTCTCGTTCATCGTCATGTCTATTTACCTCCTACCACATGAATCCGTGCGTGCTTTTGAACTTCTCTTCAAACTCATCATGACAATCGTCACAGAGTCCCTCACTATCAATACAATAACCACAGACGATTCTGCCGCAATTTTCGCATTCCCACATGTCGTTATCATCTATGATGCAACCACATATTGCACAGGTCATAGGTGTCTCGTTCATTCTCTTATCTCCTTACTTCTTCAGCATCTTGAGTTTGGCCTGCAGCTTCTCAATCTCTCTTTGCAACTTCTCTTCTTCGGTCAACTCCGGCTTCGGTCTGCTGAGCGCGAGCTTCTTGAGTTCGTCGAGTCTCTCGTCAATCTCTTTCTTCTGTTCGGCGAGTTCCTCGTATTCGTCTCTTTCTTCTTCGGTCATTCTATCGAGGAAATCACTTCCGATGACTCGCGGACCCGTCGTCTTGGTCTCGAACTCATATTCACCATCGGCATTGAGTTTCGATTCTCTGATATAGGTCCTCCCTGTCGGATTATTCGCAGGCAGTTTGATATGCCAGACACCAGTCTTTTTCTCAAACCATCTGACACCTTTGACAACTTCTCCATTGTCGCAGACTACTTCAAAACCATCGTCAACCTTGTAAACTCTATTCATAATAACCTCCTATCTTTTAATCATCAGCATCGCTAATCGCGCGTGCTATCACACCCATTCGGGCATTTACCTGACTTCATTCTCAAACAGAAGCAGGTGGGACAATAACCTTTTCTATGTTCTTCTTTGTACTCTTGTTCCATTCGCCAATCTTCATATCGGCGGGCATTCTTGATTCTTCTCTTGTCGCTACCGTCGAGGAAGTCCACTAAACTCTCTTTGATTTCTCGGACTCTTCTCTCTGACTTCTTGTAAACTAATCCTAATCCTGTCATCTTGACTTCTGAACGAGATTCCAAGGCTGATTTGCTCCGGGTCATCTCTGACGGTTTGGTTGTTCGAGATTCCACCTATCGGAGAAAACCCGGGTCGAGCGCAGTGTTCATCATCATGGACTGAGAGAGAACTCTGAAAGAGAGAGGCATTGTCTTATTCGATTGTGAGGGGTCTTTCTCTCTCGACCTCTTCGAGAGATGGTTATATGTATTTTGAACCATATTAAAATTCGAGCCCGGGCGGCTCTTCAGAGGAGAGGATATATGACATTCTGCTCTAATGCTCATAAGAATTTTGGTTTCAAATATTTAAGTTATAAAAACTACCAAACATATAAACCAACAAACTACCAAACATATAAACCAACAAACTACCAAACACAAAAGAAATCCCTATATAATATGGATAATCGCGTGCGCACACGAGAGCTTGCATATACATCAAACTAATTAGTTTGAACCATATTAGTTTCTTCCTCCCGCTCCGCCTTCTTCTTGTTTTCTTGTCGTATAAAATTTCAAAATTTTTCATAAAATAGAATGAGGTGATAAAATGGAAATTACGAACAAGATGTTGCGAGACCAACGTGAATTTGAGGTTATTTTTAAGGACCCGAAGAGGGCGAGAGCTGCTTGGTCACAAAATATTGTCGATAGATGGGCTCGACCTGCTTTGCCTCCTGTTCCTATCTATGACAAAAATAACGTACCCGCGCCGGAGTATCTCATCGAGAAGGCCGTATATGAGCAGCTGTGTGAAGAACTCCGCGCAGAAGGATTATCGCGTCTGCCAACAGAAGGTGAAATGATGGAGGGCTGTCAGTCTTATTATGCAAGACATAATGCCTCATCTTATATTGCACGTCGGGATAGCATCGGAGCAAAACCAATAGATGAAACAAAACAGCAGATACAAGTAACTAATCCCTTAGAGTCGCTGACTGACGAGGAGCTCGAGGTTATGCAAAAAGCCTTAGATGGCTATCACTCTGCTCAAGCGCTGCCTGATACCTCTATTCCTCGCATGCCAGACACAAAAGAAGATGAGGTACAATATGCGCCATATAAAGAAGATATGTAGCATTCTCCTAATAGCCCTGGCCTTCCTCTTTCTTGTTCCTATGTCGGCATGTGATAAGAAGGAAAAAGATTCCCAGCCGCCGTCGAAATATGAGGACCCGTTGTATGACCCAAATTGGAAGCCGACATGGGAGTTACCTGATTGGTCTCCTTCTAAGGGACGCGAATAGCTGCAACATCAAGGAGGTATTATGAGTGACATGTCAACTGCGAATAGCGGAACGGTAGATAGAATACGTCTGAGTAATGAGGTTATAATCAAGAAAGCCTCTGTCATAAAAGATAATAGCAATACACCACAAAAGCCTATGACAATTAGTCCAGACGTTATAGAAGATAATAAACGAAAAGTGAGATTCAGTCATGAGTGACGTCTTTGTAGGTGTAAAGGGAGAATTAAAAAGAAGAGAGCTTATGCGCTCATATCCGGCCTTCGTTGAGTTTGCCAACGAAGGCTTTTGCATGACACATTTTCACAAATACGTCACAGAGCAAGTACAGGAGTTTATGTCAGCAAAGACAGAGAACGCGTTTGATATATTGCTCTTGTCTGTTCCACCGAGACATGGTAAGACGTATATGTTGACGGAGACCTTACCGGCATGGTTTCTTGGTAACAATCCGAGAGGTGAGGTCATCTTATGCTCATATCAGAGCACTTTTGCCGAAGGGTTCTCTAAGTCTTGTCGTGATAAGTTTAATCGATTAGCTCCGTTAATCTGGCATGTAGGCCCGGATAAGAATCTGCAGAGAGCTGAGCTGTGGGCAACAGAGAAAGGCGGTAAATGTCGTGCGGCTGGCTTGGATGCCGGTATTACAGGCTTTGGTGCTGAGCTATTTATCATTGATGACCCTATCAAGAATGCTGCTGAGGCATCTAGCGAGGTTATTATAAAGAAGATTCTTGCCGAGATGGGGCCATCTGTGCAGAGTCGTATTTATCCGCATGGGAAGCTGATTGTAATACAGACAAGGTGGGTAGAGAACGACGTCGTCGGGTTTATTAAGGATAATTGGTCAGAGTTCATATGGAAAGATATTAACCTCCCTTGTGAGTATGACGAGGTAGCCGCCAATGAAGGGCCTGACCCTTTAGGTCGTCACCTTGGAGACTCTCTGATGGGCCCACATCTTGGAGACCCTCTTCTGCCACAGAAAATTTGTAACGACAATGAGTGGCTAAAATCAAAGAAAATGGTTGTGCGAGCCGCTGAGGGTGAGCGTGTGTGGAACTCCTTGTATCAAGGACGGCCCACAGGTGCTACCGGCAACTTATTTGACGCAACCACATTCCGTCAATTTCACCGAACAGACTTCGTGTTAGAACGAGATATTCCGCATCTCTCACCGCAAGAGATTAAAGCCCGTAAGAAGTTTGAGTATCTTCAGTTATCTATTGACGCGACATTTAAGGGCACAGAAGAAAACGACTTTGTGGCGATGGGGCTGAGAGGTATTTATGAAGGCGATATATACCTCTATCATCAGGTGAATAAGCGTCTAACCTTCACAGAGACATTAGAGAAAATAAAGTGGTTCGCTGAGGAGTTTCCGGAGATTGACGAGATGGTCATAGAGGATAAAGCGAATGGGCCAGCAATTGCAGATACCTTACGCTATATCCCTTCTATTCCTCCCGTTGTGTCGGTAAATCCTATGGGCGGTAAGGTCTCCCGAGCCTCCGCGATTTCTCCATTTGTCACAGCGGGGCATTATTACATTGCAGATGACCTGCCTGCAGAAGATGTCGACTGGTATATGCAGACCACTTTGTCCCCGCGAGACAAGGTCATAACACAGTTTAGGTCATTCCCGTATGGGAAACATGATGACATGGTGGACGAATGCAGCCAAGGTGTAATCCGCCTAATCAAGCTAATCACAGGGGAAACACCCAAGGCTGAGCGTAGGTTCATACGTTATACTCATTGGTATCCGGATATGTGGGAGGACTTTGAGCAGATGTCGGCAGAGGCACAAGCAAAATTTATTCAGACATACGGAGCACCAGAAGAATGGAGAGAATAACTTTTGTCATTATATACCGGAAAGGATTTTAAGATATAATAGAGGGATGATATTCTCCCGTGAATATTATCTCAAGAGGATATTTAATTCCTCTCTATCATATCTTAAAATCCATATTCACGATATTTTGAGATGATTTCTTTCGGGATTTTCCTTAAAAGTGACAGTCAGAAAGACGGTAATTTTGTCGTATAAAACTGATATATCCGTATAAGATAATTGATAGAGTGTAATAAAGTGAGGAAAAGCATGGATAGAATAGATTTATACCTACAATGGAATATCGACCATAGGTATCAGAACACGCCGAAAGAACAAGCTATGGTAGAGAAGGTAGCAGCTCTCTATGCCATCGCTTCTTCATATCAAGAGGGCATATCCTATGTGTCGCCAGAGAATTTGCGGAAGTGGCGGAAAGCTTATCTCGGCACGCTGAATGCGCTTGACAGAGATACTGGCAAAGAATCAAAGCGGAAGTCTATTTCTTTGCGGAAGATGATATATGAGCTGATAGAGTCTACTGTTGATAACTCTATTCCCATGCCTCGTTTGTCCCCGCGACGGAAAGAGGACCTCCCTCTTGTTGATGTGACTGAGAACTATCTGAAGTTTGAGATAGACAGAATGCTGACAGAACAAGAGAACGACCGTTCCGAGAGAGCGACGTACATTGATGGCACCTCTTGGTATAAAATCTGTTGGGACTCCTTAGATAATACTTATGAGCGTTCTGGTGACCTTAGAGTAGAGTGTCTCCTCGCTGACCAGTTTATTCCCGAGCCCGGGTGCACAGATTATAGAATAATGAACTATGGGTTTGAGCGCTCGGAGATGAGCCTCTCGAGAATCTATGATTTGTACCACAGGCTCATAATTCCTATTAACACAGGTAATAATACGACTGAGGTCATTTCTTATTATTATAGAAATGAGAATGGCGTTATCGGCAGATTTATGTATGCATCTCAGTCGCGACAAGTAATTGCATGGGACGATGACTGGCAGATTCGCAAACTTCGTAAATGTACTGCCTGTGGCACGGTGAATCCAATCGGTGATGTCTGTAGGAATTGTGGCAATACACACTTTCACTATGAGAATGCAACGACTGAGATTCTTGAAGAAGATTTACAGTTGTTGAGAAATCCTTATGCCGAGGGTGAGACAGATGACCCGACCAACAACGCAGAGGTAGTGACATTTCTCGAGGCAGGCACAGAGGTTCCGTTCTATCAGATTCGGCAACTTCCCTTTGTTCCGCGTCCGGCTGTGTCATCCTTGGAAACAATTTATGGGATTTCTGAAGTAGGTATCTTGCTTGAGATGCAAGATTCTGTCAATAAGATACTCACAAAAGTAGAAGATAAAATCTTAAAGTCTGGCACTGTGGTTACCAAGCCTCAAAAGATGAAGATGAACAGTGAGGATGAGACTTTTAAGATTATGGGCGTACGTACGACAGAAGAGGCACAGATGGTGCAGTCTAAGCAAGTACTCGCCGATGTCTCACAGGATATTGCCGCGGCACAATTGTTCTATGAGAGTGCAAGAGCATCTTCCGGTGTTACACAAGCTTATCAAGGTCAGACAGATTCTACGGCTACTTCTGGTAAAGCAAAAGAGATTTCTGCCTTACAGAGTGCGGGACGTCTTGAGTCCTTGCGTGTGATGAAGAGCGCAGCATTTGCTGGTGTCTATGAGCTTATGTTCAAGTATCTCTTAGCATTCTCTGATGAGACACGCAGATTCGTGAAAGTCTTGCCCAACGGTCAGAAAGAAGAAATGTTGTGGAATAAGTACATGTTCCTCCGTAAAGATAAATGGGGCAACTTGTACTATGCAGACGATTTTGCCTTCTCAACTGACCCGGCGGCCACACTCTCTAATAATCGTGTGCAGATGTGGCAAGAAGCTCTGCAGCAATTCACAATGGGGACATTCGGCAATCCACAAGACCCGAGAGTTCTTGAGCTGTATTGGAATATTATGGATGAAATGCAATACCCCCTGTCAAAAATGGCTCTCGCTGGTATTCAAGAAGCATCTGCTCATATTCCTGCTGACCTTGAGCAAGCCCTCTTGCAGAATCCGCAAATTTTGCAGCAGGCAGCAGCCCTCACTCAGCAAAGTAGCGGGCAAGGAGGGGCAAGACCTAATTCCGGGCCTGAAGGTAATGGGCAGACACATGCAGCAAATGTGGATAAGACAAATCAGAAGAACTCAGCCGAGACAGAGAGAACTTCTGTGCAACAACAAGTACAATTAAGTGGAGGTAATAGATAATGGCAAAGTTAGATAAAAATAAGCTCGGGATGATTGCATCTTGGCTACAAGAGAATCTTGAAGATGAGGCTGAGGCTATCTCTGGTTATCAAAAGATGCTAAACAATCTGAATGACCTTTTGTCTGCAGGCTATTTGTTCACAACATGGAATCCGGAGACACAAAAAGATGAGCCTACTCCGACCGCTGCTGCCGATAAAAAGTTTATAAAATTGTGCATTGAGAAAACAAAAGAATATATCGCAGAAGAGTTAAAACATCAGAAAGGTTTGCAAGTTCTGTATGAGGTATGTACAGGTATTACGGCCGACAAGGAGTGAGTATGAGAACTGTTGGAGATGATGTTTATATCCAGCGAGGAGAGACATGGTCACTTGACTTTGAGGTGACGAATGAGAAAGGCGACCCTTATATGCTCTTTATTGGCTGGGATAATCCATATCTTGCAATCACTGTTAGCGCCGCAAGATATGAGCAAGAAGGTGATTTTAGGACGACATGGTGGCTTGATTTGTCGAATGAATGGAAAGAGGATAAAACAGGTAAAGTTGTGTCGATAGGCCCGCGTAAGAAGTTTATTGAGACAGAAGCCTTGTATCTTTCGACTTTCAGTGTCACAGAGGCACTTAGTCTTTATGGCTATCAAGCAGGCGGACAGATGAATGATAGCGCTACTTCTGACTTTTTTGTAGGTAATTACTTGTTCTATACCGATTCTAATAATGATGGTAATAGACAGTATAAATATTGTTGGCCTGAGGCTATTCTTACTGTGTATCGTTTTCCTATCACGCCAAAATATACGCCCGGTATAAATATAATGCGGGGATTCACATGCGTCCATAATAATGCTGTATGGGCGGCTCTACAAGATAGTCCTACAGAAGAACCTTCAGATACTGCTACACAATGGCTTAAAATGATAACAGATGAAGGTACTTATGATTTACAGTATGATGAGGTATATCGTACATTTGAAGAGTTGAGACAGCCATATGCTGCGGGTCAAACTTGTATCTATGATAATACGATTTATTATGTTATAAATCCTAATGGTACACGCGAGTCTATTCCAAATAGTTCTGACTGGCAGAGAGCACACAATGTCATGAGATATGCGCCTGCGGCCAAGGGTGAGTATAAGTGGTACGATTATAACTTCCGGGTAGTTAAACAATTTAACACGAAAGATTGGACTGAACAGACTTATTTGTATGATGCGAAAGTCCTTGCAGGTGAATCTGTTGCAGAACATGTGTATGGTATCTTGTTGTCGGAAGGTGACGATGTGCCTGAACTTCCTTGGACAGATGCTGAGCTGCAAGAACAGATTAAACTCATAAGTGACTGGCGAGTTAGAAAAGAGATGCAAGAATTGTATGACTCGGGTATGCCGATTATGCCTACTTATGATACTAAGTCAATTATACTTGAACCTAAAAAATTATTTGTAAGTGCAAATATACAGGGAGGCGTGACAAATGCCAGATAAGAATGTTGTAGAAAGAAGTATAATTCCTTATAACCCTGCGTCTGGCGTAGTGATGCAAAAAGATAAGTATAACTTGTTTGCTCCTGTCGCAGATGTTAATAAGGTAGGTATGGCAGGTTTTAATCCTGCCGATTTTGTAGTTAAAGACCAGATTGTTTCGGCGAGTCCTTCTCTCATGGACCGTTTCGTCAATAAGGTTAATGTGCTTGGTACAATACCTGATGGGATAACTTATGATGGTGTTGATGGTACAAAGACACCGAATATTTGGTATTATAACTATACAAATACTGTTGTAGATAAGATTGTACCTGATGGTGAAAATGAATATATCACCGTAACAGGTGCTCTTCTTGAAGGTGTATCAACATGGGTAAACGACCTTAACTATGTCTTGACAGAAGTTCTCCTCGCGAATGGTCGTATTTGGACGAGGCAACTTGAAGTTGTTGACGGTATCGTCGTTACTCCTGAAGGTTCTTCTGCCGTGCCTTATTTTATTCCTGTCGATAGTAGTACTGTAGGTCCCAAAGGTGACAAAGGTGACAAGGGTGATACAGGTCCTCAAGGTCCTATGGGTCCACAGGGACCACAAGGCGAGCCTGGTCCTGAAGGTCCTACAGGTTATACTGAACTTAATCCCACAGGTGATTATAGCCCAACTCGTGTCTACAATAGGCTCGACTCTTGCTCGTATGACAATGAATCTTTTGTCTGTACGACAGATGGTACACAAGGTGTTACACCGAGTAAGACTTCTCCTTTGTGGCAGTTGATTGCTGGCGAAGGTCCTGCAGGTCCTCAAGGTCCAAAAGGCGAACAGGGGCCTGCTGGTGTAGCCGGTCCTCAAGGTCCAGAAGGTCCAAGAGGTGTGGCAGGTCCACAGGGACCTCAAGGTCTGCAAGGTATTCAAGGACAGACAGGTCCGGAAGGTCCTCAAGGTGTAAGAGGTGCACAGGGTCTGAAAGGTGATACAGGTGCGACAGGTCCTCAAGGGCCACAAGGAGCTCCTGGTCCGGAAGGACCGAGAGGACAAACTGGTCCAGAGGGGCCTATGGGACCAACAGGTCCTCAGGGACCACAAGGATTGCAGGGTGCGGTTGGTCCGCAAGGTGAACAGGGTCCGCAAGGTATTCAAGGTCCTAAAGGTGATAAAGGTGACGCAGGCGCAGTTGGTCTTAAAGGTGACCCGGGTGAGCAAGGACCACAAGGTCTCAAAGGTGACACGGGTGCTCAGGGACCGGCCGGTGCTCAAGGGCCTCAAGGACCGCAAGGTATTCAAGGCGAAAAGGGTGATAAAGGTGAACCAGGTGAACAAGGGCCTCAAGGCTTGCAAGGTGAGACAGGTCCTCAAGGACCACAAGGTTTACAAGGTGTAAAAGGTGAGACAGGTGCGACAGGTCCTACAGGCCCAAAAGGTGAGACAGGTGCCACAGGTCCTGCTGGAGTACAGGGTCCTGCTGGTCCTAAAGGTGATACTGGTGATACCGGTCCCGCCGGTCCCGCCGGTCCTGCCGGTCCTAAAGGTGATACAGGACCACAGGGGCCAAAAGGTGCGGATGGTGCTCAAGGTCCACAGGGACCCGCTGGTGCGCAAGGACCGCAGGGTTTGAAAGGCGAGCAAGGTCCTCAAGGTATTCAAGGTATCAAAGGTGATACAGGTGCTCAGGGACCTGCTGGTGCACAGGGTGTTCAAGGACCGAAAGGTGACAAGGGAGATAAAGGCGATGATGGTCAATCATTCTCTATTTCTGAGCATGTAGATGCCTCTTCTTCCTTGCCCGCTGCAGATGTCTCTCTTGTAGGACACGCCTTTTCTGTTGGAGCAACTGAGCCATATGACATCTATGTTTGTGAGTTATATGGTGGGAATTATACATGGGTGAATCATGGACCTCTTCAAGGACCAAAAGGCGATATAGGTCCTCAAGGTCCACAAGGATTGCAAGGTATTCAAGGTCCTGTTGGTCCACAGGGAGAGCAGGGCGAACAAGGTCCTCAAGGTCTTAAAGGTGACACAGGTGAACAGGGACCTCAGGGACCACAGGGTGTTCAAGGTCTCAAAGGTGATACAGGCGCTCAAGGACCAAAAGGTGATACTGGTGAACGTGGAACAGAATATTTCTTTGCAACAGAGAATGTTACGAGTGTTACAGATGTTCCGGGCATTATTTTAAATGACTATGTTGTTGCAGCCGTAGCAGGTCTTACAATTTTTGGTGTCAGTACGGTTTTAGGTGATGTTGTTCAATATCAAAAAACTACTGCACCTATGGGCGCAAAGGTGGGTAATATTAGAGGTCCTCAAGGTGCCCAAGGATTGAAAGGTGACACTGGTGCTCAAGGACCAGAAGGTCCTACTGGTCCTGTTGGTCCCCAAGGAGAGATTGGTCCTGTCGGTCCTCAAGGTGAGCAAGGTGAACAAGGGCCTCAAGGGTTAAAAGGTGATACAGGTTCACAAGGGCCACAAGGTCTTAAAGGTGATAAGGGAGACCCAGGTGACACAGGTCCTCAAGGACCGGCCGGACCGACAGGACCACAGGGAGTACAAGGTGTCAAAGGTGATACTGGTGTAGGCATTGCATCCATTGCGATAGAACTTGTCTCTCTTCCGTTTATCGTAGATTCACCTGATATTGCAGTAATTAGATTCCAAAATGCTGATAAGAGTAAGGTTTATAATATAACTTGTAAAGCGAATGCTTCTCCGGGTGTACAGGCGATGAATGCAAATATTTTCTATATTACTGATGAGAATAAATGGGGTGGCGCTGAAGAGAATGGACGTATAGGAACTGTTGTAGGTAATGACACAACAGTTTTAATTGAACTTGCTAATTATCCAAATACAGGTGGAGGCATTTCTTATCCTACCCTTTATACTGTTAAAGATGGTACAGGTGATAGTTTCGATGTTACTGTAATTTTAGAAATACCTTCAGGTGGTAATTAAAGGAGAATAGATATGGCTGACAATAAGTATAAACTTACAGCTACAATGACGGATGGAAGTACCCTTGAAATGGGTACTTTCACCGCCCCACAAGGTGAAAGGGGCGAAAAAGGTGATACAGGTCCACAGGGGCCACGAGGTTTGCAAGGAGAGCGCGGTCCCCAAGGTTTGCAAGGTGCTACAGGTCCTCAGGGAGCAACCGGTCCAACAGGACCTTCTGGACAGCAGGGGCCAAAAGGTGACACAGGTGATAGAGGAGCACAGACGTGGCACGTAACCACAGCAGTGCCGAGTGTATCTGGTTATAGTTCTACCGCGATCGTTGGTGATGCCTTTGTTAATGCTGGTTCTACAACTATAAACATTCTCGGTGTCTCTGCCGCTGTAGGTGATGTCATTCGTTCTACGAGTAATACTGCTGGTATCAAGACAGGCAATCTTCGTGGGCCTCAAGGACAAAAGGGCGAAACAGGTGCTCCGGGCGCTGATGGTGCAGATGGTGCTATAGGTGCTCAGGGTCCTGTTGGTGCTCAAGGTCCTCAAGGACCACAGGGTGCTGCAGGAAAAGATGCCCTGACCACTACAACTACTGCACAATTTACAGAAGAACCTGCTGAGAATATAGTTGGTACTATATCAAGTCTGAAAGCAACTAATGCTGGTTTTAATAGAGCCCCCGTCATTGGGGATTATATTACTTGTCTTGCGATGATTTCAGATGACCCTCGTAGATGGTTGATAGCAGGTACAATTACAGCATTAGATAGTTCTGCAGTTCTGGTTAATAAATGGTCTGTTACTGTAAAAACGGCAACCTTTGTCAATCCACAAGTTGTAAACCCTCTGATTATAAGAGATGACACAAGTGGTAGTGGTGTACAGATTTCTGATTCTATGGTAAAAGTCGGTATGTCACCTTCTGCGGGAGTAGTTACCGGTGGGGCAGAACTTACGAGTAGTGGTCTTAATTGGGTAGACAGTAGGTCAACTACCACATATTGTATTATAGATGGCGTACAGACTTATTTGTTGACTGGTACGGTGGCTATGTTATCGACGCCATTTGTTGGAGCACCGGTCAAAATTCAGAGTCCTTCGAATGGTACACAAGGTACTGCACGTATTTTACTTGGCAAAAATGGTAATGGAACAGCAGACCTTGTTATAGATTTGCCTGTTAATGGTAATATGATACAGGGGACGCTTCAGTGTACAAGACAATTTACGAATTTTGCCTCTGGAGCAATTCATTGGATTCAAGATTGGTTTATTGAAGGTAATTATGAAATAACCCTCAGTGGCTCTATGGGTGGTACGTATACTTTTACCGTTACTACTAATGCAGGTACCTATAATCGTTATCATTTGAGGCACGGGCAATATAGTGGTACTATGCATTTTTGGTATATGGAGAATGTAAGTACTATTCCATATTTGAAATTAAACGGACAGTCATTTAATACTACGAATTCACAACTTACTTCTAATTTTTATGCACCGACAAGTCAAGGTACTAACGGACAAATACTAACCTCTAACGGTAATAGTACTCCTGCTTGGGCACAGGTTTATCAACACAATATTAACATGCAGATTCGAGCCAATCTTAGGTTATCCTTTAGCATTATAAATGCTAGTACAACGTCATTTAATAAAACTTCACTGCCTGAATATCTTACAGAAATTGGATATATAGCTGGAAATAAGATGACCGCAAGTGGTGTATGCAGACCTAATTCTTCAAGTGAGTGGGGTATGGTAACAGAGTTTGTACCTATTTATGGCACAAATGAGTTTCGAGTAGGATACGTAATCGGCTCTGCAGATGTTGCATACTATACTAACGCTTGGTCAAGTATTGCAACATTCACAGATGTTTGGAAAAAAATTGTATTATAGGAGTAACCATAATGATTAGTAGTGAATGGAATACACAATATATTCCGGTAGAACATGCAATATGCGCTGGTACCAAATTCAGTTTTGGTACCGGCCTCTTGCAAGAGAAGTATCTTGTAAAAGGAGCACACTTCACAATAACACTCTTCGACCTTAACTTTAATCATCTTAAACGTTGTAGGAGTAAAATCATCAGTATAAATGAAAGAAACGTTATTTGCGAAGTTCTTAATTACGAAGATACAGATACTGTTTATATGGGGCCTGTTTCTTTGTCGAAAGAAGTTCCAGATTATAATAAGGTAGAAAGTATCAATGTGAATCTATGGCGAGGTAATTAACTATGAAACTCATGAACATCTTGCGCAAAAATATCGGTACGATTATCGCGAGTTTTGGTCTTGTTCTTCTGGCAATATTGACATTTGGTGATTTGGGCGAGATTATGACAGAGCAATATTGGCAGAATGTCAAAGATAATCTTACCTCAATCAGTTTTATGAGTATTGCACTCACGATGATACAAGTGTCTATCAAGCAAGGTGTGAGTGAGCAAGCTTTACAGAGAGGTCTTAATACAGAAAATACGGCTAAAAAGTATCAAGAGCATAGAGATTTGGTTAAGTCGGCAAATGACAGAATAATGTATATGCCTTATTTCTTGCAAACTTATAATCGTAGACATACTGCTCTTAAAAAGCAAGAATTCCTTGTAAATAACAATTTTCATTCTGAAAAAGCTTTGTATCAATCAGAGAATCGGCGGCTCATCAGAAAGTATGAGAAGATACGGGTTTTCTTAACTGTCAATCGAATCAAATGGGCAACTACTGAGGTTATCTATAATAAGAAAGGACAGATACTCACTCTTGCAGAGCATAGAGCTAAGAGAACTATGAATGGTATCGTTAAAGCTTTGTTCTTTATGATAGGTATCACTTTCTTGACTAGAGGTCTATTTTTCACGCCTAGCGGAGAACCCCTATGGCAAAAGTTTGTGAAGTTACTATCTTACATCATTGTCATGGCAATGACTTCTGTGCTTGCTATAATCAAAGAGTATGAAAAAGGCGCGTTTGGCGTTCCTAATGAGCTTGATGAAATAAATGAAATCTGGCGAGAGTTCAAAAACTGGGAAACACCTGAATGGGTTGTGAAAGAAGTTGAAGAGTTCAATTCGTCAAAGGAGGTAGAAGATGAACGAGAAGAAAGTAAAACAGCCTCTGACGGCGGAACAGATGTACAAAGTAAACAAGAGAAAGTCAAAGATATTCCAAAGGCTGAGCCCGATAATGTTCTGGTTTTTCATGGGCCTGACGATAATCTTTGTCATACTAATGAGCAAAAATAGTATCGGCAATGTGACGGAGATTCTGCATTTGCTTGACAAAGACGTTTATTCTGGTGAGCAGATAGAGGCAAATTACGCGGCTCTCATTGAGAAATGGGGTGAATGGGAAATCATCGGTGAAAATAATTCTGGCTTTGTAGTCAGATATGTTGATGTACGTGCCGCTTTATTCTCCGGACTGATGATAACCTATATGGTCCTCTCTATTGTCTGTCTCTGTCTTGCAATCATAATAGGCAAAATCTTGTTTCCTCGATTGGCAAAAATGTACACAGATAGTAATAGCGAAATGGTTGACATAGCGACATTGAAAACTATGTCACAAGTAGAAGAAATGACTGGCAAGAAAAGCCAAAAGGAGTGGTTCTAATGAGTTGGGAACAGGTACTACAGTACATTCAAGAGCATATACCGATTATTATATCTTATGCTCTTACCGTCCTTGGCTACGCTCTTTACTTCATTGTCAAATCGAAGGCGAGCAGAATAGGCAAGGGTATGACCTTACTTGTGAAAGAGAATACTGCTGCTGTGAATCAGCGAGAAGAGGCTCTTCGGCAACAAGTATTAGAGCAAAGTGCCATCATCAAACAGCAAGCGCAAGAGCTGCAGATTATGATGAAAAAGCTTAATGAGCGAATGGACAAAAACGAACAGATGGTTGCGGCAATCGCAGATGTGAGCGCTCAAGAATTTATCGCAGAGGAGGTAGTCGAAAATGGACCAGATGACAGCAATGATGGCGAAGTTATCGGAAATGGACAGGACGCTGAAAAAGCAGCAGACGGACAATCGGAAGTTGTTTGACCAGTTGTATCGTGATTTGTCTTTACAGGTCAGTGCACAAAGAGAAGAGATTATCGCTCTGCGTACGAAAGTAGAGGAGTTCGAGAGACGAGAAATTTTGCGGCGTGAACGCGTTAAAGAACAATTAAAAGGTGTATAAAAACTCTTTTTCCGTAATATAATAGAATGATAGACTGCAAAACGGCTGACAACCGACATTCGTCTAAAACTGTCGAGGAGAGTGCAACATGGAATTTGGTGCAAACGAATTCACTATTAAGGACATTGAGCAGTTCCTTAATAGTGAAGGGGCAGAATCACCGACTGCTGATGAAGAACAACAAGAAACTGCTCCCCAGACTCAGGGCGACGAAGGCAAAAAGCCTGATGTCACAGAGACCCAAGCGTTCGCTCATCGCCTAAAAGAGGCTACTACGAAAGCTCGTAGAGAAGAGCGTGATAATATGGCAAAAGAGCTTGGCTATGAGAGTTACGAGGACCTCGTTAAGTCTCGTGAGAAAAGCATGCTCGAACAAAAGGGTTTGGACCCCGACGAAGTAGCTCCGGTTGTAGAAGAGATAGTGCAAAAACGGCTCGCTGAGGACCCACGGTTGAAAGAGCTTGAAGAGCTCAAAGAAAAGAAAGCCATGGAGTGGGCAAAACATGAGTTGGCAGAGCTCAAAACTCTGACGAACGGTCGTATCTCTAAATTAGAGGACGTTCCGAAAGATGTTGTTGAGCTGTGGAAACAGAAAGGTTCACTCAAAGCAGCTTACCTTGAATTAAAGGGTGAAGAGTTGATAAGAGAGATGCAGAAAGGCGTCGCGAGTGTACAGAGTAAAGCGTCCACCAGCCACATGCAAAGTCCACACGGTGCACCGCCACCTATGAGTGAAGGAAATAGGCGCCCCTTCACGCAGAAAGAAAAAGATATTTATCGCTTGTTCAATCCGGATGTTACGGACGAAGAATTGTCCAAAATGACTAAATCAATTTAAGGAGAAAACAAATGGCACAATTTAAGACTGCTTACTTGCAGAGAATGATTCCGCTCGATGTTGTCGTTGTCGGTGCTGTGAATGAAGGCGCAGAAGTTACTTCTGCGAACAGAAAGACAGCCATCTGCCGCAATGACTTTGTTGTTTATACGCCTGCGACTTCTACGGTTCCGGCGTCTATCAAGAAAGCAACTGCTGCGCAAGTGACGGCAAAGACGGCAACACACATTGTTGCTCTCACTGATATGACTATCGGTGATGGGCATGTACCTACTGACAGAAAAGATTATCGTCCGAGCGAGCTTGTAGGCGCTACGAAGGCAACGGCTGCGGCTACTGGTGATGATGCTCTTGTCAAGAAGGTTGGACTTTATCCCATCTACGAATGGGGCGATATTGTTCCCGATGCTGATGGCATGGATGTCTTGGCTAATTAACAATAGGAGATACTAACTATGGGAATGATTATTAACATTGCTGAAGCACTCGAGAACAGAGCAGACTATAACGTTCTGCGCGAACCTATCAATGATATGCTCAAGCGTAAACAAGAGGCCTGGGAGCGTCAAAATCCGATTGATTTCTTGTTTAAGCGCGGCACTATCGACAAATTCCAAGAGACATATACGTCGTCTATCGGATTCCAGCATGCGTTTGCTGAGACAGGGGATTATGCGGTAGCGCCTATCTTCAACACACATGAAGGTTTCTCGAAGGTTTATACGACTCGTACGTTCCAAGGCGGATTCATCATCACTCAGCAAGTGCTTGAGGACCAAGCCTACAATACTGTCAAGAATACGGCTAATCAGTTTATTACTCGTTGGCACGGTGACCAAGTTGAGTACGCGATGGCAGCTATTGGCTCTGGCTTTGGTAAGGTTGTTACTTTTGGCGATGAGAGTAACGGCGGCGAGAGTCAGCTGATGATGACTTCTGCTGACACGGCTGATGGCGCGCTAATGACTGCCACGAAGAACCCGCTTTTCACCAACAACCACACCATTGTCAAAAGAAAGGGTATGAGTGCTCAGCAACTCTTTGATGCCAAGCAATCTAACTCGTTCTATGTTGACGGAGGTATTGACCTCAGCGGTAATGACCCGGGCAAGATTGCGAAACTCGCGGACATCATCAATCAAGTCATTACCATCATGGAGAACTACAAGGATGACAATGACAAGTATGCCGGCGTCATCGGGGCTAAGCGAATTGTCGCTCCGAACGATGCACGTCTGAAGGCAATGCTTGAGTCTGCGCTCTCTATGGACATGTTCAAAGAGACCGGACCGAACCCAGCGTTCAAGGCGGCAGAACTTGACACGACTCCTTACCTCCGTGATATTCCGGCTGTCTTTGACAAGACGAATGGCAAGGGCGTTGGTTTCTTCATCGTTGATAAGGCGTACAATGCGGAAAATCAGGGACCTGAGTTCACGCAACGTATTGCTCTCACGATGAACGTTGATGAAAAGAAAAATCCTTATGGCATCAGTTATGATGCTCGTGAGCGGTTTGACATCAACGTTGCGAGCTGGCGCGGTATCGCTTACGTGTATATCGGCACGACAGCACCGGATGTGAGCACTCCTTCTGTCAGCAATACAGGCGCGGTCTCGACCGTTACCGGTTTTGCGGCTATGACGAAACTCACCCCGATTGCGACAATCGTGAAACCTGTGACTGTCGTCGGCACGGTTACCACGGAAACGGCTGGAGCTTAACCCTAACACAAGAGGACGGCAACTATTGTCGTCCTCTTTTTATCCTCTTAAAGGGAATCATCTTAAAATGCCGCTTTTAGGGATTTTAAGATATAATAGAGAGGATTCGCGGGGATTCTCGAATATCTCATCAAGAAATATAAACGAATCCCTATTATATCTTAAAATCTATTAGAGTGATGATGCCGTTCGAGTCGGCAAGTGAGGTTTATATGTATTATACTTGGGGTTATATCAAAGAAAACGCATTGGCAAAGTTAAATCTGACAGAAGAGGAAGCTAATCAGCAGAACTTCCTCTCTAACTTTCCTTACTATGCAAATGAGGCTATGACACAAATTTGCTCGTCTATTATGCCACATGAGGAATTCCTTATTGTCAAAGTATGGAAGAAACATGATGCTTGGAAATATTACACTCACGAGTTTGGTGTTTATTGTGATTGTCCGGAACACAAAGAAATGACGCCCATGCCCGGTGATGATATGTATGAGAAGAAGAAAGCCTTTTGGGAGAAATGGCACACTTTGTCTTTCGTAGACGAGCCTATTGAGTTTCCCGAGGATTTCATCTCGTTCAGTGATGATGTTGCGGAGTACAAAGCACCTCCTCTCTTTGTCCAAGGTGTCCTCGTAGATGTGCCGAAATTCAAAGAGGTGGGTGATGAGGTGATAGAGTATTATGGTTATAACCAAGTTCTTTGTCATTGTGATGGTGAGTATCGTATTCCTTATCATGCTCGTTGGTTCTTTTTCACAAAAGACCTCGCGGACGCGGATAAAATCACAGCTCCTGCTGATGTTTGTGATGCTATTCCTTCTTATATTGTATCTCAATGTTTGAAGATTGATGATGAACAGAAGGCAGCGATTTTCAGAAATGAGTACGAGATATTCCTTGCAAGAATTGACAATACGAGTTTCAGGTCTCAACGTACATTGCATATTGGAGGTGGTTGGTAATGGCAAATCGCACTGTTAATAGAGAACCTATGGAGGTGTCTATTCCGTCAAACAGTGCCGGATTCTTTAATACCGCTCAGTTCAAAGGTCTATGTGATAATCGTAATGAGGTTAGCATAGACCAGCAGACTTTCGCGGCTATAGAGAATATGTTTGTAAGTGACAATGACGTACTTACAAGCAGACCACCTCTTAGATTCTATGATGACAAGACGAATATCATTTACGAATGGTATTTTGGGCAGTTTGGATTTCGAGTTTACAAGTATTTCAGAGAATACACTGATACAGGTTATAAGACCCTCGAAACGCTCGAAGGAGCAGATTTAGAGAATACTTATTTATATTATAAGCTTGAGTGTATTACTCATGAGCTCGTTATGAATCCGGATGAAGGCCAATACAATTATATGTCTTGGGCGATTAAATACACAGAAGCCGGAGTTGATGCAATTCCAAAGATTACACCTGCACAGATTGAAGATAAAATCTACTTCTGGTTTGCAGATATGGCTTTCGTTTGCTACAATGTCGTAGGCAATTATTTTGAGCAAGCTGAAAAGTATGTTTATGTGCCTGTAACAGATTTGGTAACAAATGGTATTACCAGTTCGCTTGAGAGCAATAATTATTTGACAGAAACTCACAAGAAACGTTACTTGTATTCTACTGTTTCTGGTATAAATTTTCAACAAATGAGTGGTAAGAGAGTGTCTGTCTCTCTGAATAGTGAACAGACACAGAATAGTTCAAAACATCTGTATGATACTACTCTCAATCCAAATAGCAAAGATACCTTAATTTATCCCTATAGTCAAATAGGTAATGACTATATTATTGATATGGTTGAAACTACAAGAGCAATGGTTATCTTGCGGTATTCGCCTATTTTTGACACAATCGAGGTAAGTTTTGATGGCAGTTCTTGGCGGAATCTGCCGGTTCTTCAAGAAATAGTTGGTAATCCTTGTCTTACAAAAGATGGTTTATCTGCTGTGGCATTCACGAGAACAGGTCTTGCCATGTGTAAATTAGTGGCACAAGATTCTGATGATTTCGTGTCAGCAGATTCTTTTTCTTGGGTCATTCATAACTATTGTAGATATGCACAAAAGACCACAGGGCAGGGTGGTATCTTTGTTGTAAATGGAACGGTTGTAATAGATGAGATTGATGTGACAAAGACACCTCGTGGTGATTTCATGACATCAGACCAATTCTGTTACGTAGTATGGGCTAAGAACAATGGATTGACCACGGGTTCTACAGCATATCTTCCTGTCATGTATTCAGAATGGTTAGCAGGTACTTCTGGTGTTCAATCTGCATTTTATTTGTTGAATTATAATGCTGATGGTGCAGGTGTTAATTGGCAATACTTGATGGGCGATAATTATAATATCAAATTTAAGTATGTAACACCTACGCCAGATAATAAAACTGCTGCGCCTGTCATATCTCTTATGACTCCTCTTGCTGGAGAACTTGTCTCTCCAAACTCTCTTGTAACTACGGCGATTTATGCTTTTATCTATAAAAGAGATTACAATCAACGTTCTCCTCTAATAAGAAGTAATGACCTAATACAATTCACAGAAAGTAACTCTCCATTCTATATTTTCAGATTCGGCACTGATGGTAAGACGCCCGACCCATATGGAAATATTACTGAAGGAGATATAGTTGGTATAACTCCTACACCTATGGACACAAGTGACCCAAGATGGCAATGGATACAAGGGTACGCTTATGGAAAAGGAGAAGTCGCCTCCATTGATAGAAGTGGTACTCTATTTTGTTATCGTTCATTGGTGAATAATAATTTAGAATCTTTGCCTACTGGTGAAGGGAGTAATGCTTATTGGGAATTTGTATCAGGCGCTGTATATGGAGATTGGTCTTTTACAAATAATGGTGGCGGTACTACTACAATACCAGATGCCTCTTCTTTGTTGCGTTATTCTTTGAATAGAACTACTCGATACAAAATCTCACATGTAAACAGCACAGATGAGAATTTCTATCCTAACCAGCAAATTCGTTTGACTCCGCTCAATGAAACTCTTAATTATACAGCTATAGAGGCACAAAATTATTTCGGTAATTTTAATTGGGCCGATGGCAGTTGGGACACTTCATATAAAGCCGGAAATCTTAAAGTAGAAACAAATACATTGTCAGATGAAGAAGGCTATTATTATATCTGTCATATGTCGGCAACATCTATTCTTGAACGTACGGCACAATTACTTTTAGATTCTGAGGGTGCGAGTTATTCTGATAGAACCTTTGTAAGTCCTTGTGAGAATTTTGATTATGTTGTAAGTGACCCGACGTATAGTGGCGATAAGATAACCTTCACATTATATGCAGCATATAATCAGCTCACAGGCGCTGACAATGTCCCACAAGATGTGTATTCTATAATAAGTTTCACAAATGAGAATGCAGAAGATACGACTTATACCAGAACTGTAATTCCCAAGCTGTCTAATCAGTTTAAGATGAAACAGAATAGCACAGACTATATTACCGACCAATATTTATATATAGGTGGTGAGATAGTTGAATTGCCGAGGAATGGTGAATTGTCACAATATGTTGATGACGATGAACGTTCTCTTGTTTCTGGTGATAATCTTGTTGTATTCAACTACTTCAATTCCACAGAAATTGTGTTGAGTGGTAAGGCGATAAAAGCAAAAGATGGCAAGTCTACTGTCGGAATAATCCGGTCAGGTGATAGAGTATTGATGAATGATGATAACTATCTCATTCAGCATATGGCAAATGATGGCTCTAATAATTGGACAATTATTAGTGGACCATTAAATATCTCTACACTTGTAAGATTAAGAAGTAGTACGACAAGTTATCCTGCCGCACCAACGGGTTGGACACTCGGCGATGATTGGCCGACTACTACAGAATGGCAGAATATCCCAAAGCCTGTTCTAATAGATATAGAAACAGGTGAGTATCGTGAGTGGAAAGCCGGAGATGCATTACCGAGTGGTTTCATAAATTATTGGGGCAAACTCGGTATCGAGCGAATAGTTACTCCATTATATTATGGCTCTCTCGGTACATGGTATGTTATTGACGGTACTCTTTGGACGAGTTCTTTGCAACCAGATATATCTCTTGAGCTTGATGAGTTATTAGATGCGACTTCTGATGGCCTGCCGAAAATGAATTATACAACTCCGGACCATTTTATGCAACTTAGTGAATACTTCTTCTCCTTTGTTAATCCGGACGGTAGATTCTTGTTAGAAGTCACAGAAACAAGGCGAGATGTAGAAAAGCTCTTTAGTGAGGAAGGACGAGACTTCTTGTTATATTTGCCAAAGAGTAATGAGCAGCCATTCTCACAAAAGATTACAAACTTGCATCCTATCTCTGACGCGAGTATGGCAGTATTCACAGATAATGAGATTTACTACGTCTCACCTGTTGAACTTAACACAGGTAAAGTTGCCTATACCGCACCTGTAAAATCAAAGATTCCGCTTGGTTGCAGAGATGGCAGTGATGTCGTTACAGCGCTTGATGGACAAGTAATTTTATTTAGTGCACCAAAAGGTATCGCTGCCATGGAGCCACAAGATTTTGTTGCTACGACTGAACGTACCATCAAATATTTGTCAGATGCAATACAAAGCGAGTATACACATTTCTACAATGATATTATTCCGTCGGCAAGACTTATGCCTTGGGATGATTCGGCGCCTAAAGGTTATGACCCGATGATTAAAATTGCGACATACAAGTATTGGCTTATCTTCTATAGATATATGTACAATGTATGTCTTGCATTCGACACACGAACTGGCACATGGTGGAGATGGTCTACACAGTATCCTATTATTAAAGTTGATGTAGGTGAAAGGTTGCATTTCATACAGCAAATCGACTTCAATCCCACAGAACAACTTGAGATTGTGTTCCCTCCTCCGAAACTTCCTTTGTATGGACGCAACTTTGTCTGGTGTGACAGAGAGATTGAGAATAACTCCATTGCTTATCTCGATGACATCGTAGCGGGTGCACTCGATGGTAATGTCTACAAAGATAATGGCGGACGCAATATATTCAGATATGCAGAACCTATTATTCGTTGGAGCTTTACTTCACAAAGATTACACTTCGGGCAGATTAACAATTACAAGTTGATTAAGGCAATAAATATGAGTGCTCAAGGTGATAGCGTTATGACGGCAAAGCTTACAACCAAAGCATTCCGTGACTATTATCACCCTGAAAAGTCAGAGGTTGTAGAGATAAAAATTTCTGACCTTCGCACTTATATTCGTCGCATGAACATTATGCATTGTGTGTATTTCCAATATTCATTGTCAAATGATGTTGCTGTAGATACACAGGCGCAGTTGAGACTTAATTCTTTAAGCGTAAAATATGAACTCAAAGAGAGGGTACGCTAATGGCTAACACATTACCATATGGCATCAATATTACAGCGAGTGATATGCGTAATATCATAGAGCAGAATGATAAACAGCAGACAGGTATTCGTTCTTGGCGTCAGCTCTTCGGCAATGCGAGCCTCGGTTATGAGGCTCAAGCTGACGCCTTAAAGACTGATTACAATAAAGCTATTGCAGATGCCTATGCGGCAAATTTTCAGCAGCAAAATAATTTAATGGGTCAAGGCTTAAATGTTGGTGCTACACAAGAACTTATCGGTATGAATCGGCAAGATTTGCTCAGTGCTTATTCTAATTATATGCGTGACTATCAGAATGCACAGAGTGAAGTGGCTCAAACTTATCAAGATGAAGTAGGCATGATTGATACTGCGCTGAATGAAAGAGCAGAAAACTTTGCAAACTTGTATAATAGCGCATATCAATATCTTGCCAAAGAGCTCGTTGGTTCTACTCATCTTGTTACTGACCCAGATACTCCCTTGTATTATGAGAACAAAGAAGAAGGTACTACGACGACAGAAGGTGGCAAGGGTAAAGAGTATGCAGGACAAGCAAAGAAACCTGAGGACATCGCAATAGGTCAAGGACTCGGTTGGCTCGTCGACCCGGATAGCGGTCAAGCTCTTCCTTGGGAACAATTGTCAACTCTCTTGTTTGATGACTCTGGAGCTTTGACGCAAAGAGGTATTCAGTACTTTGACCAACTTATGAACATGCGACCTGAAGGTTATACTAAAGCAGATGGTACTGCTGTCAAATCGTTCGATGCTTGGCTTGCTGAAGAAAATCCGGAGTTGCGTACATGGTTTGCGAGTGCTGACCCATTCAATTATACTTTCAAAGGCACAAACGCCGGAACTGCTGCGGCTTATGCTGGTAGAGAATCTACAGACGAAGCTTATAATGAAGGTGAGTATCTTAGTAATGAGACTGCAGGTACACTTTCTGCTCCGACATTTAATATTGAAGGTCAGCATACTTGGGATGAATACACCAAAGAAGTGCAGAAGTCTTACGAGACACTCACTGATGAGCTACAAAAGAAATTTAATGCTGAGCAATATCGTGAGTTCTATGATGCTAATAAGAGTGCTTTTGATGAGTTTGAAAGCCTTTCTAACGAACTTGTTAATGGTGAGTATCAATCCTTGTCTAAAGCACAACAGACTGCACAGAGAAGAGTAGCAAGTATTCAGAGCAAAATAGATGGTCTTACAATAGGTGATACCTATGAGAAGAGCAGATTAGAGAAACAATTAGAAGAAGCACGGGCAGAGGCTAAGAGATTGTTGGCGAAAATGAATGATTATGTCAAATCACAGAAGGCTAAGATTAACGCCGCATATCAAAAACTTGTAGATTCCGCAAATACTTATGCATCGAATAAGCAATCTAATAAGAAAGGCACATCAGGATTTTAAGATATAATAGAAGGACGAAAAAGATTCGCGATGATTCTCCCAAGGATTGTTGCGAATCCTTCCCATTATATCTTAAAATCTCTAAAAGCGATACTCTCAAGGATTTTATCCTTGAAAGAATATTATCACCGGCGAAGAGCCGGCAGGAGGTATTATTTATGGCACTTCAACAAGCAGCGGCATTGTTGACACAGTACAACAATACCAATGGAGTAACCACAGACAAGAAAGGCATTGATAATAGAGCAGAGCAAATAAACAAATTTGCTTCTTCTTCTTATGCCAACACGTATGATTTTTATGCACAACGATTTAACAACACACAGAATTTCAGAGATGACCTTTGGCAGACGGCATTTCAATTGGGTGAACAAGATGAACTTGTTGCCTTGCTTGAGGCTAATAAAGATAGGACATTGAGTAAAGAGTATTACAACGATTTGTATTATGATTACCAAACCGCAATGCTCGAATTAAAACTTCCTTTCCTTGACAATGAGAAAGAAGAGGAGCGCTTTGAAAATCAGTTTAATCCAGAAACAGGTGAATGGGAAGAAGTTTCTATCGGCAATATGACAGAGCAGCAATATGTTACTCGTGTCTTGCAACAACAGAGAGAAGCTCGTTCATATGAGATAACTCGGAAAATAGAGCAACTTAGAAAAGATAATATGGGCTGGTGGGCTCAATTCGGCAACACTCTTCTCGCAGGTCTTGCAGAATTTGGAGAAGGACTTTTGAGCTCATTGACAGGGCTTCTCGAGTTTGTTGCTACTTCTCCTTGGCAACTTGTAGGTCTCGGTCAACAATTATTCACAGGTGGACAACAAACTGATATTCTTGATGCTTATGTAGATTACATGGCAAACGATTCTCTTACTGCTATGGAGAAAGATAATGTGCGTGCTGCACTTGACGAGTGGGAGAGAACAAGTACACTCATGAAAGATATAGACGGCAATATTACTGGCTGGGGTAAATATCTTGGTGGTATTGCTAATTCTATCGGTATGATGATACCTGCCATTGTCGCAAATGTTGCCACAGGTGGCGCGGCAGGCGTAGGTATGGTTGCTTTCTATGGAGGTGTGTTTAGTAGTAATATTGTAGAGAGCAGTAGAGCTAATCCGGATAGTCCTTCTGCTGTAGTTTATCTTAACACGGCGACAAAAGCAGCCGCAGAGGCACTTATTGAAGTTGCTCTTGATAAATTACTCGGTGGCACAGTTAGTAACAAATTACTCGGTCTGTCCGGAAAAGCCGCCGGCATCAAAAGCGTAGCAAAATCCTTGTCTAAAGCTGCAGGCTGGAGATACTTGGCAAAGTCTGCTTTACAAGAAGGCACAGAAGAATTTTTGCAAGACTTCTCTACTAACTGCGTTGATGCTTTTACGCAACTCATTGACGAAGGCTGGGAGTATGAGAAAGTAACTTTCCAAACTCTTATCGATTCTTTCCTTGTTGGTGCAGCGGCATCTATTGTTATGAGTACCGGCAAGGTTGCTTGGAATAAGACAAAATCTGCTGTCACAGATGGAAAAGGTGATATTTATATTGAGCAAAAACAAGGAGAAGTAGAACGTGTTGGCGGTCTGCGTCGTCTTGCTTTTGATGATATGCTTAAATCTGTTGAAGAATCTATAAACCAACTCACAAAGGAAAAGGTATCCCCAAACAAGAATCTCGAAACTGCACAAGAAGTATATGGCATACTTGAGTTGTTGAGCGGCTATTATCAAGGATTTGACCAACAGAGAATTAAAAATTGCGAGCGACTTCTTTCTAAAGTTAGAGAGCTTGAGAATAGTTATGTACAAGAATATAAGCGGCAAAATGAAAGACCTGCGATGATTCTTACACAAGAGACTTTCACAGATATTGCTAAGCAGGCTACCGCTCCGTTGGTACAGGCAAGACAGCGTGAGATGTTGAAAGTAATCGGTGGTATTTATAAAACCGATTTGCATGAGATGCTCTCTTCTGCCGTATCTACAAAACAATTGCAAGAGATAGAAAAGGCCGCCGATGAGATTAAAGAAAAGCTTGTAGAAGCGAATGTTAAACATGTTGATGCTGCTACTAATAAGAATGGTGAAACTTATACTCGTGACCCAGACATCATAAAAGTAGAAGAAGAGTTAGCAAAGAATGCCAAGAAACGTGGGAAGAAACCAACTAATGCTGAGCAGAATATAGACCCTGAGAGCACAAAGATAAATAATACTCGTAACGAACTCGCTAAAGAGTATGATTGGGTGTTCACGACAGATGGTTCTGTGGCCGTACAGATAGACAATATGGTGTTCGTACCTCTTGCATGGTTACGTAATTACAAGAAGAGCGAAATTTACAAGTTCTTACAACAAGATAAAGTCCTAACTACTATTCTTGAAAACAAATCTATGACATCTTTCTTGCAAGAATTAGTCAAAGACTTTAAGCAGATTTCTGGTATAAAGAATGTAACCAGAGAGAAAGCATTGATGGAGTTCTTGTTCAATGAGAGCTTCTATACTCATTTCTTGTTAAAGAACAATGGCGGCAATGTGCATGCATTTATGGATATTGTATTCAGAATGTATACCATTGTAGATAGAATGCTCAAGACAGAAACAAGTGAAGAGGGCAAGAACTATATTCGGCAAATAAAAGAACAAATTAGAAAGACAATGAGACCTGCGACATTAAAGGCTATTCTTAATTGGAATATAGACCCGCAAGCCGTAGGTGCTGATGCTATTCTTAACGAGGCTGATTTGCAATTTGTCAATCAGTATAATGTACGTAAACAGAGAGCCTCTAATGCCTTAAAGCCCGGCAAAATATCGAACGAATACGCAGAAGAGGCAAAGACGCTTTTGCAAATAGGCAATTTCAATGAATCTGAAAGAGCACTTATTGAAGAAGGTCTTTCTGAGAAAGCCACCGATGAGCAAAGATTGATTGCTGTAGCACTGCTGAATGAAGCAGACGTAAGATTCACAACTACTGATATTAGCAAGAATATTCTTACCACTTCTATGGGTAATATCAATACCCATATGAATTGGTTGCTCGATGCGAATAATCGTAGAGCTACTTCTACTGAGATTTTTGCTCATCTGCAAGCTTTAACAAAAGAAGTCGAGACGATTGCAAATTATACAGGCAATAGGCAAATGCTTGAAGAGACGCAAACTATTCTTGATTATATCAAGCAGAATCCTAATCATGACCTTGCTCAAATTATAAATAACTTCAAGCAATTCTTTGTAGATGTAAACAATGATATGCGGCAAGCTCGTTCTTTGGTAACGAAAGCAGCACAGGCAAAAAATCCGGGCCTCTTTGCTATGACCTTGCAGGCTTGTATAGATTTTGGCATTGAGGGTAAAAATTCTACTCAAGCAAAGAATGATGCTATAAACAGATTTACAAGAGAGTACGGTGCATCTCCTCTTGAGATAATGCAAGGTTATATCTTTACAAAGGCTTCACAATATCGCAAGATTGAACAAGAGAAGCTTGCTATGAATGTCACGAGCGATGCGGATTTTGTCGTGAGAAAGCTTGAGCAATATCTCGGCACAGATTATGTGGTTACCCCTATTTACAGGAGGGGCACAACAAATGTGAATCATTTAGAGGAGGCTACTTCTAAAGCATATGACCTTCTGGCTCAGATGCTCCGCGGAGAACAGGTGTCTCTTGTAGATTTTGCAAATAATTTTACTGTCATAAATGATACACTAAACAAAGACAATCTTGCGGAGTTGCTCAAAAATCCATCTGCTCATGCTATAGAGTTACAGGCAATTCTTGCTGAGGCAGATGATGTCGTTACTTATATACGTGAGAGTGGAGAATCTGTCGTAGGTGATTTTGCTATTGTTAAAAAGATAGCTCCGCAAGACCTCCTTGTAGATACGTTGCTGAAAGGTACTATAGAAGAGCAAGACAACATGATTAGAACTATTTTGCAAAATACTGATGGTGTTGCTCTTACAGAAATACTGAAGTTAAATACCGCGTATAATCCAAAGCTCGCCTCTATTCTTGCTAATTGGCATGTTTATAGTGTAGATATGAGTTCTACAAATCTCGGTCTTACAAATTATGAGAACAGAAGAATAGAGATTGACGCTCGGCAAGAAGGTCTATTAAGTACTCTTGTACATGAGCTGAATCATATGCTGCAATACGAGTACTTCATAAGTACAGGCTTTTCGAGTGAAAATGCTAATCAAATGACAGACTTACTTGCTTATGTCTACAATCATTATACTCCACTTGTTGAGTATATCGCAAAGAGAAATGGTACAACTCTTGACAATATTCAAGGTAATTTATCAAGTAATAAGATAACTTCTTTGTCTGAAGATACAAGGAATATTTTGTCATATGCTGCATATCGTCTTGTACAAGGAGAACTTTGGTCCGAGATGAATATGCACAATGGCAAACTCGTCAAAGGTTTTACACGTAAAGAAGAGAATGGCATTACTTATCTTGTTGCACCTGATGGCACAAGATTCAGAATACCTTTCCGTACTGTTGAAGCTCCTGCTTTCTCGGTAGATGCAAATGCTAAACTCGGTCCTCAGGCTGAAGAAGCATTGCTCATATCTACGTTCCTCAATGTTCGGCAAGCTATCGACGAAGGACCTATTGATAATGAGAACAGAAAAAATACTTACCATTCGAGATTGACAAGAAGTTCTGCTACACAAGTTGTCTGGAATTTGCTCAGAGATGGTCTTGACATTATTACCAGAAGTACTGTGAATATTGACGAGATTGTACGTAATCCTCAGCAATATCTGCGTGAAGATTTGGTAGCTCGTACGGCAAATATGACAGAAGGTGAGGTGTACTCGTTCCTCAGAACTTATATTGAGCAAAGCAATCCGGGCATCTCTCTTGATAGAAATGCAGCTACGCATCAGTATGTCATTGTTAATGATAACTCTTTCGATGATTTGCTGAGAAAAGACATTCTTAAAAAGAACAATGACACGGAAACAGACTTACAAGAGAAGTATAAAGGAAAAGAAACAAGACTTGATGAGATTTACTCTAAAGAAGAACTTGACAAATTAGGCGTTCCGGGTGACATCGTTGTTCTTGTTGAACCCGGGCTTAAGAATCAATTTGTCGTAACAAGTAAATATCCTGACGGTGCGATAACTATTGGCTATGTGCAGGGGCGTGATAATGCCAATTTCTTGGACAGAGTAAACCATGAGTTTAGGCATTTGATGCAAGAGTACAATAGATTTGAGGGTGGCTTTACTGTTGACTTTGAGATGACAGATGCCATGTTCAAAGATATTAAAAAGCATGCGCCTTCTTTGTTTACAGAGTTCCGTAAAGTATATCCTAATTCTGGGCTCACTGATGTGGATATAGCTAAAAGATTCGTATATTATCTTGTAGGAGGTGAGCAACAAGCTTTTGGCATAAATCCTGCGATTATACAAGCAAAACCTGCCTACGTAACAATCGAAGGAGGTAAAGCAAAAATATTCATGCCTTGGTATGATGCTAAAACAGGTGAAGGCATGTATGACACAGAGTTTATCTCTAATAAGTATGAAGATGAGGCAGAGGCATGGTTAAATGCTAATGACCCTGAACGTATAAAAGCCGCCGAAGAAAAGACTACAAAAGCCAAAGAAAAGGCAAAGAAACCTGAAAAAGCCACATTTGGTAAAGAGAAGAAAGGCATTGAGCAACTCCCTGCCGTGACGAAAACTCGTAAAGGTAAAAAGATTACAGAGGGAAAGTATCAGTACAAAAATGACAGAAAGTTTACCAAGGCGAAGGCTGAGGGTACAAATCTTGAGTATTTCTACAAGAAGAATGGCTCTAATGAAATGGACCCAGACCTGCAAAACTTTGTTATTAAAAGTACTGGGCATGAGAAAGAGTTACCGTCTGAGCTTGTGTATTCTATCAAACGAGGCAAACTGACGCGGCAGAAATTCTTTGAATGGTTTAGAAATGTTGATGCTAAGAGTGTAAATGACTTTACCTTTGACTTGATAAATGAGTCTTTCTTCAACAATAAAGCCATTGAGAATATGTCTCAACTTGAGAAATTAACTACTGTTGACCCTGCCATCTTCTATGCATCTGCTCTTGTCCTTCGTAGAGAGGGTCTTAGCCTTGCCTCTCTTGTACAAGAAAATGATATAAATGCCTTCCTCAAATTTATAAACAGTCTTGAAGGCACTAAATGGAAACGCAAAATTGAGAATCAAGCTAAGAAGTTTAACTGGTATTATGTAGAAGATAAGAACACCGGCAAATTAAAACGTAAAGAGATAGAATTTGCCAATGAGACAGCACAATGGGCAAGAGTTCTCATGATGCAGTACTATGATGGCACATTAGCCGGCGCATTCTATGCGGCAAGAGCTATCCGTAGAGTTATTAGAGACTATCAGAACAGAGATAGAAATATTGTCGGTAGTCTTGACAAAGAAATAAAGGAAGGTGAGGACAAAACATTTGCCGAGACATTCTCTACAGAAGAAGGCTATACAGGTGAGTATGCTGAGGCTGCAAGAGATATAATTGGCATGTATGAGGAAGAAGTCGCAGAGATTAACCGCGACGCTGTAATCTATGCTCTCAGTACAAGACAAGAGAAATTCTATCAGCAGCAGGCAGAGCAGAAGGCAAAGAGCAGAACTTTTAAGTCTGACACAGAAAGGAGAGCACTCATTAGGCAGTCTGTTGATAGAGCCGTTGACGAGTATCGCAATAAACTTGAAGGAATGACAGACCAAGAGCTTGCATTGAGATATAACTATATCAGAGATGCACAGAATACTGACGTGAGTCCGACAGTAGAGATAGACGGTAGAGAAGTTCCTCGTAAGAAATATGTACAGGTACGTGCGAATATTATTCGTTATGCGAATCAATTATTGAAACGTGTGAATGAAGGTCAACTTGTTTGGTCTCTTCTGCCTGAAGATGTACGCAACATGTTTGAAACTGTCACCACAACTGATGAGAATGGCAAGAAGTATCAAACACGCAAATTGAAAGAGGACACCTATCTTGTAGGTCGCGGTGGACAGAATATAAAAGATACAACCTTTGCACAAAGAAATGAAGAACGTTTGAAGGCTGTAGCGAGAGATGCAAGAGCAGGTGTGTATCAAAACAAAGATACGGCAAAACGTGTTAAACAATTAGAGACAGAAAGAGAGCGTCGTATCGCAAAAGATGTAGAGGCACTTAACAAATCGAAAGGCAAAATAAAAGCACCAGAGAATGTAAAAACAACAGAATTCAAGGTAGACAAGAAGAAAAAGAAAACTTCTGATACGCCTAACGTGTTTAATATCGTCTCTGCTGTAGAAATGCCAGATATAGTCCGCAAGATATTTGATACTTCTTTTGCTGATATGGCAGATACAAAGGTACAATTTGCGTCTGTTGATGAGAATGGCAATCTCTATACAAAAGATTCTAAAGAGTTTAAGAGTAGATTGCAGCATGAGGTAGCTAATTGGAATACTTTTTATGAGGCAAATAGAGAGACACTTATGAACATGACTCGGCAAGAGATGCTCGATATGGTAGAGTTCATTCAGTCTGGTGTCGCTACTCTTAATGGCCCTGTCAACAAATTGTACGCTTTCCAACTCTTCTTGCTGGGTTATGTAATTGATGCCGGTAGACGCAATACAAATGGCTGGAATATGTCAGATGCTGAGCTGGCTATTGTACAACAAACGTATGAGAGATTGGCAAGTGCGTATGGCTCCGGATTGCAGGCTGTCTCACAAATGCTCAATGTGATAAATCCTCTCAAGCAAATTCAACAGAGAATGCTTGATGAGTATAATATCACAGAACTTGAGGCAGAACCTTTGTATGATGCGATTGAAGCTCTGCAGAATGCTAAAACTTATGAAGAACGCAAGCAGAGAGCGGTAGTAGTTGCCGAGGAAATGAAGCGAGTAGAAAATCTCTTTGTAGAAAAAAGCTTAGAACCAAAAGGCTTTGGCAAGAGATGGTACAAGAAACTTACTTCGGCAAGATATACGTTCATGCTGTCATCTCCAATGACATGGGTGAGGAACCAAGTCTCTAACGTTGTGAACCTTGTCCTTAATAGAGCTGCTGATGCCATTGGCAATATTGGTATGCCGAAAGATTCTTATAAGAGAGCCGACCAATGGAACTTGGCAAAAGTAAAAACTTCCGATGAGGTTAAGGCATTCATAGACAGAGAGATTAAAAACAACCCGGCATTCAAAGATTTGTTTGAGGGCGTTAACAAGTATGACTATCGTGGCAAGGAGAAAACGAGAGAGCAAACACTCTTTATAAGCCTCATTACTCAAGCACTTGAGAGAAAATATGCCGCAGAACACAGATTTGATAGCAAGACAGCTAATATGATTTCTAACTTTGTCAATAGAATGATTAGTGATAAAGCTTTTATCAAACTCGCTGCTACACGTTATCTCGGCAAGATGCTGACAATAGAGGTAGAAAAAGGCAATGTGTCTCTTGACCAAGGACTTTCTCACGATGTGCTGAATCTTTTTGCAGAGTCTATTCTTGCTGCTAATACAGATTACATGCGGAAACGTTCTGCTCTTGCAGATATGATTGATGGTCTGTATGACAAGCACAGAACATTGTATGAAGTATTGCATTGGTTCCAACCATTCATTAACTCTTCATTCAACTGGTTCCAAGAAATGCTTAAATATACACCTGCAGGTCTTATTCGTTCTATCTACAATATGACAAAGATAGAACAGACAGCTCAAAAGCTTGCAGAGAGACGTCGTAAAGGTGAAAGCGTTATTGACAGTAGAATGGCAGAGTTTTATGCTCGGCGTGACTTAGGCAAAGGCGTTATAGGAATGTTAATGCTCGGGCTTGGTGCAATTCTTGCTGCGACAGGAGTACTGAAAATTGAGGATGATGACGACAAGTTCTATATGACTGTTGGCGATGTGAAAGTAGATATCAGTAACATCTTTGCCTCTTCGTCTATCCTTGTCGGTGCTTCCCTCATGCAGATAGGCAAAAAGAGTGCCACAGATATTATGGACTTCATCTGGAACACTTATACAGAGGGCTTCTTGTTGAAAGACATTATCGACCGTCACAGATGGGACAGTTCTATGTATGAGGCTATGCTGACAGAGACTGAGTCTATTCTCCGTTCTTTTGTACCACAGTTTGTGCAATTGTTTGTGAGAGCACTCAACAATGAGAAGATAAAATACTCCTCAGGTATGAAAGGTATGTGGGAACGTTGGCTTAATTCTTGGATTCCTACCCAACCTCTTGGCGAGAGATATGTTGACCCTTACACAGGTGAAACGCAAATGAAATATGCCTTGCCATTCATAGGTGAACTTCTGAAAGGTGGTTTGATAGGTCCGAGAATCCTTTGGGAATATCAAAGCGATATGCAAGAATATGCAGAGAGCTTGGGTATGAAAAAGGGCGCCATAACTGCGAATATCACAGTAGATGGCGCCCAGAAAGAGCTTGATTGGTATGAAGTTAACAAGAAATATGGTGAACTCAACAAGATAGCTCTTGCGAATATCAAGAATCAATCACACAATGTGAAGATGAAAGATGGCAGTTATCGTACATTACCTTGGTCGAAACTCAGTGATGAGCAGAAGGCAAACGTAATAAATAGGACAATGACACAAAACTCTACCATTGCAAAGATATGGTATTGGACTAAACAAGGACACAAATACTATGCAGAGAACTCTTTGTATCAACGTCTACGGGCGGCAGGAGTTACTTCTGGCGTTTATCTTGGCGATAGAGGTTTTGTAGAATAAAAGTTCTGTTGATTTTCTCCAAATCGGCCTCGCTTCCGAGGACCGTAAGATACTCTCCAGTCAGAGGACACCTGAGTACCAGGTGTTCTCTGTCTTTTTCTACTAAATACATTGCCTTCTTCATGCCATAACATTTGTCAATTAGAAAGTTTGCCGCCTCTCTCCATGTCCAAAAGTCATAGGGTGTCGTCGTGTCACCTATGACTAATATATTTCCTTCAATTATCGAGTATCCTCGCTTGTACATATCTATCACCTCTGTCCTTTTTAAGATATAATAGAGATTCCATTATTCTTGATGAGGATTTATTCGAGACTCTCTATAATTCCTCTCTATTATATCTTAAAATCCAAATAGCTCGTATTCTGGGATTATCTATATTCTTCGGGGAGAATCTCCACAGGAATGAGCTTACCATCTTTTACTTCATACCATACATCAGATAATAAACGCAAAGTTTCTTGGATATACCACATATAATCTATATCTTTTGATACTTCGTTCATATCATACTTATCAAGCGACTTATTTAAGAGTTCACAATGGGGAGGACAGCCGGGGGCTTTATATTTACGGACCTCACCTTTGTATCGTTTGAGCTTTTTAATCTCTCCGAGTGATGTGTTGAGTGATGCATAACAACGATTTGTTTTCTGCAACACTTCATCTTCTCTGCCGTCGGTAAACTCTCGTACTATTCCGGAGAATGAGCCTTTTGCATAAGTCATCACAAACTTAGACAATCTTTTCTCATTGTAAATATGCTCTACAATATCTTCACCTCTCATCAACAGACCTTTAATCGCCTCACGGCACACATAACAGTTGAGAGGTCTTACTCTGTTGTATCCGGGCTGAATCATATCTGTTACAAAGAAACCACCTTTTGACTTCTCACGTCCAGATTTCTTCAACATGATGTAATTGTTAACATCTTTCTGCCATATCTTTTGCTCTTCTTCAAACTCAAGGAGAATATGCGTTACTCTTGTAAACTCATCACCTATTGCATGCATAAGGTCAATTTTATCTCTCTTCACAAGACAAAGAACGCCATCAGTGTTAGTCTGCAATATTACAACATTTGCGGTGCCTAATTGATTGTAAATATTATTTGCAAGAGATGTCAATAATAATTGACCGATTCTGCATGTCTTTGTCGTATGATATGGGTCATATAGGTCAAGATATTTATTACCGCTTGCACCATAGGTTGTATTAAGAATGAGTTTATATGCTTGAGAAGTTTCTTTACAATTCTTGTAATGTTCGTATTCTTCTTTCGGTGCGAGATGTGTGTTCTTGCCCCATTTCTCTTCAAATGGTTCTATGACTTTTTTGAAATTAAGTCTTGCCTCGTACATTTCTTTGAACTTCTCAGGATGTTGAACTCCTCTTGACAAGAGACCCCAATTTATCATCATTGCCGGATAAAAAGATGCGGCATCAACGTTAATGAGTGCCCATTCTTCATCAGCACCTGCGATAATATTCTCACGAGGAACAGAATGTATACCGCCGTTTGCATATGATACTTTATTACCAAATAACTGTACGTCGAAGTTCTCCGGAGAGGCACAAACTTTCTTGACCACTTCAGCCGGCAGACTATAAGTTATATAGCTCTTGAGTCCGTCCGGAATGACAATATCTTGTCTGTCTTTATCTGGGAAACTCTTTCTTGTTGCTTGTAGTGCTCGCGCTGACAATTTTGCATTGGTGCACATATAACACACATTTTCCGCAATGTTAAAAACCTTGCCAACGAGCAATTTTGTCGCCACAAATGGCTTAAGCACAATACGATAAAATTGCATACCAGACCAAACGTCATGTTTACAATAGGAAATAATATCGGCTTTCTCGGCAGCAGTTAAATCTTTCTTGCCAAATGGCACATCGCTTTCTCTAATGTCAAGTTCCATGCATGCCTCTTTTTCTTTCAGAGAGCCTGTGTTATCATCAAGCATATCCTGATAGGTAAAATTAGCATATCTCTTATGAGCGAATGAGATAAGCATTGGATACATCAGAGCATATTCACATTCATCACCGCCTATGATAATCTGTGATACGGCATATACTTGTGAGGGAGTAAGACTACAAGAGATAGCGTTAAGAATGATATTGTCGTAACCTTTATTGTTATAACCGATTGCCACGAAATCTTCTCTTGTCAATAAATTCAGCAGACGATTACGAGCGTCAAAGTCATCAGATGATATAACATAGAAGTTATCTTTTGCAGACTCATTCTTTGCTGTCTCATCATCTACATACTCTCCAATGACACAACACCACCATTGAGGAAATACCTCAAAGTCAAAAAACTGTTCTTTCATAACTCGTAACCCTCCCATCTGATTGCGTAATTTTTCATTGCATTTATTAACTTTTTTGGACAGACACCGAAAATGTCTAATCCGATAAAGCCTTTATGTTTATTTTCTTTCATACAAACATGCTTTATTAACCATTCTGTGTCAGAATTCATAGATACAAACATTGCAGATAATCTATGATATTGTGTGAACCCATGAGCTGTACCTACGAATTTCTTGCCATCAATCAACATGTCATTGCCTTTAATCTCTGTACTTATACCATAATGTTTGGCAAGGTATCTTTTCAGAAACTTCATTGCTCCATATTCCCACTTACTCCAACGGTCACGCGAGACAAGAAGAAATCCCAAATCGCCGGCATTATTGACAATAGTACCTCCGAAGAGGGGAAGAGGTATCTGCTGAATCTCTGCCGACTCTACGAAGGTAGTATTTGTTTCTTGTTTTTCTTTGTCTTTAACAGGCTCGATAGAATAAATCGCCGGATACTTAAAAGTTAAGTATCCGAACGTATCATGCTTATCTGTAATCGCGTATTCTTGCAAATCCTGTAATACTTTCTCTTGTGATGATTCTATTATAAACATCAGAATGGTACCTCTGTCATTTGTTCAAGAGTAGGTTCTACGGTTCTACCAAAGATTTGGGTCGTTGCTCTCTTGTTATCATCGAGATACATAGGCACCACTTTATACAAAGCACAAATATCTTCTTTGAACGTCAACATACTCGGCAACTTTTGATACCCATTTTTCTGAGCCCATTCGATATACGTAGAATATAAGTAGTTAATCTGTTTACCATATACATCACGTAAGGTGATATTCTCTTCGTAACACCATTCATTCAAGCTACTCTGTCTGCATTTGAATTTACGCAGAAGGTCTGCCTCACTTTGCGATATTCTAAACTGTCCTTCTCTCAATGCAATACCGAGCCAATAAACCGATTGATACAAGAAGTATTCCATATCAAGAGGAGTGAGCTTAAATAAGAATAATGGGTCAGGCTTTTCAATCTTATTGTTCAACTCGATGATAACAATTCGACGATAAAGCCCGGAAGTTTTATCCATAATTCTCGGCAACTTATTACAAGAGAACATACATGTCGCAAAGGGAATAAACGTGATAGGTTCTTGGAAGATTTGCCGAACTGTTATCTCATTGCCAGAGATAAGAGATTTGAACCTACCTGTGTTCTCAAGAACTTTACCATCTACAGCGTCATCATCAATATTGATGAGTTTCGACAAGAGAGTCGCGAGATAATAGTCGTTGTCCATTTTATCAATCGCGACACGTGCTCTATTATTCTCACCTATGAGTTTAACGATGAGGTCTTGATACGTAGATTTGCCTGTACCACCATCGCCTTGAAAGATGAAGAACTTAGAGAAGTAGTTTCTCTTTAATAGGCAATAGCCTGCGATTTGATACAAGAATTGCATTTTCTGTACATTCGGCGAACCATCTTTATTTGCAGATATATGAGCCATGAACTCTTGTATCTTTGGAGATGGCAGAGGGTCAGAGTTGTAATTCCACGGTATAGAAATGGTGTTTTTCTCTTCTGGGTCAGGTTCATATAATTCACCTGTTACGAGGTCAAGAACGCCATTTCCTACAGCAATCTTATTCCAAATCTGGTCGACGGTATTTGCTTTAACATATGTTTTCATTGCTAAGAATTCCATTATTTCTTTACGATGAGAACTCGACAGATTCTCACTGATGTCATAGTGAATCATCCGTTCTACGTCAATCGTATCTAATGACTTATAATGTGTCTTATCGAATCTATAAAACTGTTTCTTACCAATACACATTAAGTCATATTCTCTTGCCATTTTAGAGGCAATGACATTGCAGATATTTTCCTTTTCAAGGACATTAAGTTTTACCTTCTCACCACTCTGCCGATACTTCTCATCTGTCTTACGTTCTTTTGTAACAGAACCTTTCATCTCACTTTCAGGCATAGGAACAGCGAACAAGTATTCATTGATAAGTTTGAGAGATTCTGTTATTTCTTCTGTCAACAATTTGTTTGTTCTCAATAAGGCAGAACGCCATTTGAACAATGCTTCATTTCTGCCATCGCCTTCGCCCATGCCAATGAAAGACTCAATCTGTCCTTTAGCGAGCATCATAGGCTTTAAGAAATAAGGAATCTCATCAAGCTCATCCGGAATTTCTCCCCATACGCGATGAGGGTCATTCGTAGGCAAGATGACATAACCTTTTCTATTTGCTCTATGGTCGACGGTAATTCCGAGAGAACATTTTGTAACGGCATCACTTGTACAAGAAAGTTTCGTATCTTTGAACAAGAAGTGAACGCCACGAGAAGTTCTGTTATAACCATACTTAATATTTAATGCTGTGAGAATCTGCTCTACTTTCGCAGAACTCTCCGGATGGTCCTCATTGTCTACATCTACAATGACATATCCTTCTGGTACAATCCAACCGATTCTATAATCTTCTTCGGCACATTTTTCTGCCTGCTCAAATGACAAGGGATTTGTTCTCCATGGCGTGAGCGGCGCTTTATTCTCATGCTTAGAATCATATTCTTTGCCTTCCCAGAACTTATGGTCGTATTTCCTAATCTGTACATACAAGCAATTCGGAAATCTCTCATTAAGCCGCTCGAGCATTTTGTCCATATCACACCGCCTTTTTGATACTCATATACAAATCGTGAATCTTGTATTTTCCTTGTACAGCATTCCATATCTGTTTCTCAACAGTACCTTCGTGCTGCATTACAATGACATTTGTCGCAATATTCTGTCCGAGACGCCAACATCTATGAATCATCTGCTTAAACTTGATAAATGAATAATCCATTGTGTAGAAGATGATTAGATGACAATGAGATTGCAAGTTAAATGATTTACATTCTCCACATTGCAGAAGTAATATCTCATGCCGACCAAGCTTAAATACATCAATATCATTTGTCGCTCTCTTACCATAATGAGCAAGAAGTTCCTCATAATCTGCAATATGCTTATATACAATAACTGTCTTTTGTCCTTTTAAGAGAGCATCAAGATATTGTATCTTGCCATTTGCATGATACCTATGCACAGATTTATCAGGCAAATAGATGTATCCATTACAGACCTGCTGAGCTTTATTTATTGCCACAATCTTTTGCATTGTCGTGGCGAACTCTCCAACAGAAATAATGCCTTGGATAGCATTGTCATAATCTTCTGTCTTTTTATAAGGTACCTTCAATACTTCAATATTGAGGTCTGGCATGTCATCTTCTTCATCGTAATTTACAAACAGGCAACACTCATCAAGCAAATCATTCCACCATGAACGATACTTTTCTTTAAGACCTGTTGGCTTTTGAAATCTGCCATATGCTGAATAACCTGTCTCAAAATCACAGAAAGTTCTCGTCCATGCCGTATAAGAGAATTTACCTTGACCACCAATCCACATCGCCTGCAATTGACACCAAATATCAATGTCACTATTGCCTCGTGGTGTTCCGGTTAATCCCCATACATAATCAATATTCTTTGCAAGTTTATAGATTAACTTATGAATCTTTGAACTATTCGCTTTAAGGATATGACATTCATCTACAACAAGAATATCCCATCTCTTTGCCAAGAGGATTTGAGAAGTATCACCTATTGCTGTTCTGTCTGTGACAAGAAAAGTATTCTTCGGCAAGATATGCTGAGGAACTATATCTACGTTCCACATTCTACGGATAGCATCTGCCGATGAGATAATCAGCACATTCGCCTTGCCATCTTTTTGCTTATCAATTTCTCTCATTGCATCAATGCAAGGATACGTCTTTCCTTTTCCGGGCTCAAAAAATAGACAAGCATGTTTCTTTGTCAAGAGAAGGTCTCTGCCGAGTTCTTGATATTGCCGACGATGATTTACATAATCTACATACTGCATTAAATCTTACCTCTCATTGTCAACATCAGAGCCTCTATTGTATCAACATCATCTGTCGCATACCAAAGACCGCCAGCCTTTTTAATCTCTTTGCCTACAATAATCTGTGCGGAAGAGACTTCACTCATATGACCTGGTCGTTTCAATTCTATGCCTACGAATATACCGATTGTCTTGTTAGAGAACCAATCTTCTTGCATCATTTTCTCTAATGTGGTAACATCAACAGGAACACAGGCTACAAGGTCGGGAATTCCTGCTCTCCCATACATATCACCATGTGTCTTAAATACAAACGCGTCGTTGTCTTTAATTATCTTTTGACAACGACGCTGAATCGAACTCTCAAGCTCATTCTTCATCTCCACATGTTTCTCCTGTATTATTAGATATAAAATGAACAAGTACACTTCCACAATCCGGACAATAAACATGTCCATTTATTATATCGCTGATGTCATACTTAAAATGACAATTACAATTATCACAATAGATTTCGTACGTTTTATATCCATGCTCAATAATTTTAATCATCGTTCACCTCTTAAAGTATACAAGAAATCAATAAATTTGTTTAAGAGTTTCTCATCTGCATTTGCAGAGAGCCACTTAATCATGAAATTTAATGCAAATAAGACATTGCTATTCTGAATGTCATGACCTGTAATACAATTGCTACAAAGATGAGAGCCATGACTATCGGCAACTCCTGTACCGTCTAACTTCTTGCCACAAATAGGACATACCTTGCCATCATCTCTTAATACTTTGTAAGCCCAATTTTCTTTTGGCTGAGAATTAGGTCCAAAGAATCCTGTTATTAGTTGACCATCTTTCTCATCTTTAAGAGCTGCAATGGTTCTCTTAGCGCATTCAACAGAACCTACTCCCTGCAAGATATAACCTTTATATACATCAATGAAATGCTGTGTATCTAATTTAGCATCAGGCCAATATCTGCCGAAGTTATCCCATTCACCTGCTCCATTTATATAACTGTATTCAGGCCATGCGCTCATTTGTTCATCTCCTCATCAAGTATATCTTCAAACATTTTAATTTGACAACCTAATGTTGCTTTATTAAATTTATTGCAAAAATCTTTGTCAAAATTTAACTTTTCAAAGAACTTCATATAAGCCTTCTTAAAATATCTTTTGTTTAACTCTTTGTTGCATAACCATGTTATGTATCGTTCATTACAATGTTCACAGTCAACAGGATTATAACAAATATTACCTACATTTTCTGTCAATGGACATATTTTGTAACCATTCTCTTCACAAAACGCTTCTACTAATTCATCGTGTGTCATTTCAAACCTCCCAACTTTTCAATAGCGGAAATCAAGCGCAAGTCGTCAATATTTGGATTGCTCCAATTCGTGTTATAACAAGCATAATGACGCGCCATAAGTACACCATGTTTTTCTATTTCTGATTTAGCAGCCTCTTTAATCCAGTTTGGAATATGTCCTCTCATAATGCCCTCCTATTGTTTTAATGGTGAAGGTACCAAGAATCGAACTTGGGTCATCGTGTGTTCGGTTAGCTACTCCTACTTACGATTGCGCATGAGCTCTGTCCAATTGAGCTATACCCTCATATTTAATGGCTGGGGTTACAGGATTTGAACCTGTGAATGTGGGAGTCAAAGTCCCATGCCTTACCGCTTGGCTAAACCCCATTAGTTCTCTACAACCTGCTTTCTTATCACGGCAAACTGATAAACCTTTCGGGGGATTTTGATTGTTCGCTAAAGAGTTCAGTTGTAGAGATTGGAGCTGATAGTCGGACTTGAACCGACAACCTACTGATTACAAGTCAGTTGCTCTGCCTATTGAGCTATACCAGCAAATGGTGGACCTATTTGGACTCGAACCAAAAACCGTCCGGTTATGAGCCGGATGCACTCACCATTGTGCTATAGGTCCAGATGGTCGAGGTGACAGGACTCGAACCTGCAGCATCTTGCTCCCAAAGCAAGCGCGCTACCATTGCGCTACACCTCGATAAAAGAGCAGGGTCAGTCTGCTCTTATTAAATCTATTAGTCCTTGAAGTCTTGGTCTGCTGTTGTCATCGTTCCGAGAGGCTCACCATCTTCAAGTTTTTGCAAGTTGCCAAGTCCTGCCGAGATTCCCTTATTGCCATTTGTGTTATAAGCAAAGAAGTTAATGCTCGCACGACCATAACAGCCAGAATATAATTCTGTGGGGTCCATAATAGGATTACGGTCCGCATCAACAACCTGCGGGGCATTCTTGCTCGACACATTGATGACATAATGACCTGCTGCATAAGGCCAAATATCCTTCAAAACTTCGCCGTCTTGATTCGTGTCTTTGTCTGCATCTTTGAGGGTAGTCTTTAGAACAGCGGGCATCTTGCCACCAAACTTGGTGGAGAGTCCTTTCTGTGCCGCAGCGTCAATCGCCTTCTTCATGCGCTCAATAGTTCCGACGTCACTCTTCGGAATGAGCAACATAACCGAGTACTTCGGCTCCATGCCTTCCGCGAAAGACTTGGGCTCGAACGCATTTACAAACGAGAACCGGCATTTTCCTGTGACAACCTTTGTGCTAACTGTTTCCATGATAATCTCCTTTGACATGTTAATCTTCTTCGACAGGAAATGCAGCAAACTCATTTTGAGCCGCTACAAGAGATGATACCTCCGGTCGCCTGTCACTTTCCGGAGCCAATGTCAGCTTACCTTGCGGCTTTACAATGTAGTCAGCACAAAGTTCCTGCAATTTCTTCTTACCAACGAGAGTTTCAAGTTTCGAGAGACCTAACATCTCTGCAGGTTTCGTAAGCTCTTCCTCTTTATAGCCTGCTGAGATGAGAGTTTCTTTCACTTTGTTCTCATCAATAATTACTCTGTTGCTCCTGCCTTCTACCAACTTAAAGCCCGGTATTTTTACGCCACGCATCAACTGACCTAATGCGTACGACTGGACATCTTTGAACCAATCTATAAATAACGGTGCAACTTCTAAGATGTTCGCAATCTGTTGCTCATCTAAAGCTGTCACCGAGAATTGTTTTTCTTCTACAATCTCAAATTCTTTCTGTGCAACGGCGAGTTGCTGGTCTGCGCGTACTTTGCATTTACCTCTGAGTTTGCAGAATCTGCAGGCATCTTCTGATGCATGAAATACGCCTTTTCCTTCTATTGCCTCATCAGCTCTTGGCTTGACAAAATTAAATGACCAATCAAGAAGTTCTTTCTTTGTCAAGACCTCGGAATCACAAGAGGCCAAACGGGGCTGGTTAATAGACATTTTAATTGTCTTGGTATTAGGAAATAGATTTAATGCTCCCATACCATATAGACGGAGCTGTGGATTATTTATTGCCGATACAGGCACGCCTTTGCCAAACTTCAAGTCAATAATGTGAATCTGCTCTTCATCTACAATCACAACGTCACTCGTACCAAATCCTTGTGGCACCACATTAGAGAAGTTTACTCTCAACTCAAAATAGATATGAAAGTTTTTAAGACCATCTGTCTGTGAGCACACATAATCTACAAATGAATCTACAAACTCCTCAAACTCCGGATTATAATACTTAGCATATTCTGATGTCGTCTTAAACTCATCATATGCTTTCTGATAGTCATAATATGAGATATGCCCGTACGTATATGAGAGCTTTAATTCTGCTAACGCATGTGCTGCCGTTCCTTCTTCTGCATAGACAGAACACTCATTCGCGCCTTCTTCTTGCTCAAGTCTTGCCGATGGCGTACAATACAGCCATCTGTGAGCGGCAGATGCAGACAATATAGCATGATTTCTTTCTGACATTATAACATATCTCCAAAACTTAAATGTTTTCTATTTACAAGAGCAATTTTCAATCGTCTCAATGCTTTAGCTTCAATCTGTCTTATTCTTTCTCTTGTCACTCCAAACTTATCTCCGACCTCTTCAAGAGTCATCTGATGACCTGTTATCAAGCCATATCTCATCTTGATAACAATTTGTTCTCTCGGACAAAGATATTCTTCTATTGTATCTTCCAATACCTTATTTCTAAATGCAATAGAGGCGAGTTCTTCAGGTCCAGGCTGTTGGTCTGGTATCATATCTCCAAGCTCTGTATCTTGCTCTGTATCCGGATTACCTATAGGTGACGAAATTGATACAGGTTCTATCATCAGCATTTGAAGAAATTCTACATCTTTTGCCGTCCATACCTTTTTCAATAAACTCACCTCCTTTAGTCAACAATTGTGAATTGGATACTGATATGTCTCATTAACACAATCTTTTTTGAGATTTTCTCGCTCTTTAGCCAGCTCAATACAAGTAATTATTGCATAATTCGCAAGGTCATAAAGAGTATCAACAATGCTTTCGTCCATGACAAGAGGTTCTCTATTCCGGACAAGGAGATTGTCAAGTCTATTGATTTTATCACGCAATCTCGTCATCATAGACACCGGACCATACAACTTCCATGTATCTGTCGTAGACGGACCATAATCTGCACGCTTTCTTTTGAAAGTCTCAAGCATTTCTTTCACAATTTCTTCAAAACATTTTACTTCTTCTTCATAAGTCATAATTCAAACTTCCTCCCACACGAAAATTTACCTTCTTGACAACCTTGCAACATACAATTCGGAACCATATTTATTACCCACTCTCTCCCACAATAATGGCTTATCTCTTGCCGAATCTTTCGCATTACTTCTTGTGTCTCAAGAGAATTTCTATAACATAGACGAGTCTGCATCATGTACTCCCAGTCTGCAAGATTTGCATCTATGACAAGAGATTTCTTAAGAGCTTGAGGAAGGAGATACGAGGCAATATCTTTGTCTACACCATTCTCAAGACATTTTCTATATGCCTCTTCCACAATATTGTAAGCTTCTCGCATATATTTATTGCCAAAATCATCGAAGTTGTCTTTACGTTTATCAAATGCACTATATTGTGTTGATGTAGACATGAATGTTGCTCTCTTTGCATGAGTTCTAAGCTGAGACACACACTTTGTAGACAATCCTGTGATTGCTACAGTCAAATGACACATTCTTTTGATTGTTGAATGAGGCAGTGACAAGAGAGCATTCGATGGAACTTTATGAATACAATCATGATACAACTGAAGTAAGTCGTTCATGTTCGATATTTTCTCTCCTCTCTGCGTGAGTTTCGCCAAGAACAGAGGCATACCATTGAAGTTATGATTTAAAATTCTTACTTCAATCATCTTTCACCTCTATATCATTCTTCTGGACAGGTGCATATTGTGGGTCTGTGAAATATTTCTCTACAAGTTTGTCAAACTCTGCCTTCTCTTTAATATGACCATCTTGTAATAAGAGTCTAATCGTTACCATCACATCGAATGCAATCTCTGCTACTGTCATACCAGGATAAAGATAAAGCTGATAACCTTCATCACTCGACAGAACGCCATACTGCAAAATACGGTCATTGATAGTTATTTTCTCGTTCATTGCTGTTCTCCTCAAAAATTCCTACATTATATTATATGCAGATTTTCCGGAATTATGAATCTTTTTAGAATCTCTCCCAGAATACGAGCTATTTGGATTTTAAGATATAATAGGGAGGAATTAGATAGAGTCTCGATAAAGAATCCGCACTCTAATTCCTCCCTTCTATTATATCTTAAAAAGGATAAAGGTTATTTGATTTCTTCTGCAAGAAGTCTGCAAAATTCCTTAAAATCTTTCTCATTGCGCCACGGCTGAGAACAAGTATTTGTTCTGCCAAGATGTTTGTACCAATTCACCATCATACCAGAAGGCATATGGACAATATAGTATTCATCACTATCTTGCCACCAGTGAAAAGAATCAGTTGTTCCGGAATCGCACCACATGTTATCAAACATATCTGTATCGATATAGTTCATAAATATCAACGTGAAACGCTCACGCTCAAGCCAGTATTGCGACATATCTTCAAGCCTAACAGGTTGAGATTGCTCGAGTGCATCAATCTTTGTATTAGCATCATCAATCTGTTCTTGACAATACTTAATAATTTGCTCGAGATGAACGGTTAGATTCTCTATAAACTCATCATTACCATTCGCTGCCATCTTTTTTATCACTCCTTATTTTAATAAACCGTGGGAACCTTAATGAGTATTGTTTTGTGCCCAAGGTGGATGCCGACTGACATTTCTCATGATACCCAATCTCTACAACTTTGCCGATGACTAAATCTGGGTTAGACCAGAACTCTTCTCTCTCAGCATCAGAGAGGCCTGTTCCTACCTCACAAGAGATGACATCTCCAGATGCTGTGATTAGTTTACAAATAAGACCTCCACATTGATTCTCATATTTGCCTTTACCTTCAAAGATATCTACAACAAGCATATCCATTGTCTGGACATTTTTGCATTTTAACAATGAGGAAGAGCGTTTCTGCTCATATGGCGCGTCAGAAATATTCAGCATAATACCTTCTGCTCCCATCTGCGTCATCTTGCCGAGAATAGACGAAACTTCTTCTTTGCTCTTAGTCTCCGCCAAGACAGGCAAAATCCGAATCTTGTCATTATTCGGCATAAACTGCGATAATATCTTACGTCGTTGCTCGTAAGATTTGGAGCTATCAACAATATCAAAAATATTATAGACAAGAGAAGATTTATCGGAGGTGCCGGAAGAAATAGCTCCTGTCGTTTTGTTGAACAAGAGAGAGGAATCTGGTTGCAATGAGATATCAGAGATGTTACTCATCAGATAATACGTTCTTTTGTAAGATAATGCTGTCTGTTCTTGCGATAAGATTTCACCGTCAAAAATAATGTCTTTCGGGAAATTCGACATATTGAACCAGACCTTGAGTGGTTTGCCGGTTCTTGAGGTAAACCTCCACGTACCAAGATTGTAGTCATAAGATGCTATACACCTATTACCGTCAAGTTTCTCTGTGATAAAGAAGCTCTGCAGAGCGGAGAGTCTATGCTTAAAAGGCTCAAACTTCTTTGCAAGCATCGGTGTATAAATTTTCGTTGACAGGAGAGATTTGCCGATACCTAAGCGAAGGGTTCTGTTCACAATCGGCGCAATGAACTCTCCTAACTCTCTACCTATGAATCTTTCTGCTTTTGTGATTGTATCATTTGTAGTATCAGGCAGATGAGTAAGATACTCTATGACAGAAGAGATAGACTGATTAAGGTCACCGGCATATGGGTTAGAAGGAGGAGGAGTAAATGTAAAGCCGATGGGATGCTCTCCGGATAAGGTTTCTAAGATGAACTTCCAATCATCTTGTAAATCTGGAGAGTCTTTTAAGAACTGCTTGATAAGTTGCTCTTTCTCAATTCTGCTATTTGTGTTTTGTAAATTATAGAATAAATAGTCAAATGCTGTTATTCTTTCATAAATCGTCATTTTTGTTTCCTCTTCTCATAGAACTTGCACTCTTCTGCTGACGTCACACCAATGAAGTCAAGTAATTTGTCATTCACTCCACCAAATACTTTACAAGAAGGACATTTAAGATGTTTGGAAGTGAAGAAATTACTACAATTCTCACAGCCACGGTAACTCGTCATCGTCGATGCTCTGTGCGATATGTTGCTCATTAGTTATTACCTCCTGTTCTACGATTTTATTCTTTTTCACCCAACAAATATAAGACCCACATTTTGTGCAATATGCGCCGATATGAGGTCCTTTCTGCATGAGGAAGAATTGCTTAGAAAGACAATTAGGACATGGTTTAACAGCAAAGGTGGGAGACTCATAAGTCTTTTGTATTGTATCCATAGACAGGGTCCTCCGGATTAGGTTCATACTCGTCACAACCTGTGACTGGAATGTACATCGATTCTTCTACGCTATTCGCAGTTGACGAGTCAACACAATCTGCACACACTATTTCTTTACATCTTCTCAGCAAGATACAATGTGCACACAGACACTCACAATTATTCATATAATGCCCTCCTTAATATCGAGTCAGGAGACTCGTTTGTGCAAATTTTTGACCCATTGTTCATCTCAACATACGTCACCCCTTGCGCTCTATAGACAAGGGAAATGTTATCTACGAACACAATAAATACTTTGTCATTTCTAGCTTTAATCTCAATATAAATACTTTTCACTCTGTCACCTCGTTTATTGTTGCAATTAAATCTTGCAAGAGTGGCTGCACATTATCTGGCGCCATATGAGACGCTGTACGAATAAAATTCTTCGCCTTGCGCAGATAATCTATATAAGATTTCTGCGTATGCTTGTAGGCAGATGAATACGGCACCGGGTCTGCAAGAATATCCTGCGTGTAGGCATACTCAAACAAGCGAGACAAGGAAATCTTCGGAGAAGTAGGAGGGAATGCCTGCTTTAATTCTATATAGTACTGATTCGTTATGACGAGATTCCTCTGTACCATCTGGTCAAATGAGATAGGCGGCAGTGACGTAACGTCATATTGTTCCAGCAATAAGTCCGCCAATCGTGACAGGTCATAGTCATGAAAATAATCTATGACCTCATATGATAACTTACATGCTACTTTAATCTCCGGTTCCATTACTCTTACTCCTTCTCAAATTCTTATACCATGGCGACCATCTGCCATACGTTGCTCTTGCTACCGACACCGAAGAAAAGTGATGCTTCTCGGCAACTTCTTCTCGTGTCATGGAAGATTGCCAATCTTCCATAAATCTAATCTTGTCAAGAGTAGTTCTGCGTAGATACGGCTTTTTATCTTGCGGATGAATAAGCTTCTCCGTAAAAGACAAGTCTTTTGTGAGGGAGAGGCATTCTTCTTTAATCTTTGCTACTATTTGGGTAAACTGCTGTTGCATATCGACAAGAGGAGTTGAGGATGGGGTGGTCTGGTGGAGAGAATATGCTTTACAGATTGCCTCATCTATATTAGAGAGGTCAATGTCCGTAACTCTGCCGATATAATTATGAGAGAGGAGGAGCTCTCTCGGGATTGTTTGAATCTGATTACACAACGCTTGCATCGGCAGCCCTTTGATATTGTACGATAAGGTGACGTTAATAGAGAGGGACTTAAACTTCGTCGTACAAGGGATAACCGAAATCACGGGACTGGAGATGCAACCGGAGTTAGATGAGATAACGATATACGGTCTGTTCCCTTGCTGAATAGAGGTAGAGGATGCAGAGGCCTGAGGGAGAGACAGCCAAAAGATGTCACCTTTGTGGATGTAGACGGTATTTGTCATAGCGTAGACCTCTTACTTTTGGATTTTGTGAGAAGCACCTCTCTGCGAATAGACGTGTGGATGTCATCAATAATGCCGTCAAATTTAGAGTCGGCGAAATACTGCAGCAGCACACGGATTGTCGCCGAGAAGGCACCTTTTTCTTCTTGCAGACCTAACTGCCTCAGTTTCCGGAGAAGGTCACACTTTGTGAGTGGGTCAATATAGAAATTTGTCAACTCCATCTCAGTGACACATCTCAGTTGTAACTTTTGCTCTTCTGTCATTATGTTCTTTCTCCTTTTATATTATTTACTTTGTTTAGATTTGCCTTTTGTTGACCTCAGGGCTAGACCCGGACTGAATCGCTCCCTATATTTAGCCAGAAGTTTTGCTGTAGATGGGTCAATAGATTTTGTCTTTAATTGTATGAGGATGCGGTCAAAGGAAAGAGTGGACATATTATGTAACATAGCCGCCTTTACTCGCTCGAACATATCTTCTAATGCATCATGTACAGAGTAATGATACATATCATATGCTTGTTCTGACGATATGGGGTCTGCGAGGAGGTCGTAGAGGGAAACCTCTTCACCATTATCTGTTTCTGCTATTGGCGCATCGAATGAGGTGAGTTGGTCTCCTTGAGGCATTTTCTTCATGGTTCTTATCTCTAAATTCAAGGCGTTTAAGTATGAGCGATAGACAAGATTCTGGTGTAAGTAATAATTCTTATTGTGAAGGCGGACAAGGGTTAAATACAAGATTGATAAGAGGTCATCTTTCTCTGGAATATAGGCACAATAGCGTGGGTACACTCGCTCTACCATCTTTGATAAGAGAGGCTTATAGACTAAGAGATATGCTTCTAACGGCGGATTCATATATTGCGTTTTGCATTTACTGTTAGATGGGGAGAGAATAGAGGCTATATCATTTGGTGTGTAGGTGTTGACCTGATGAGTGTGGAGGGGAAGGTCATCTACTATGTTTATCTGCAAGAGAGAGTTTTGACAGAACGCCGAGAACGCAAACGGTGTTTGTGGTAAGATGCTCTCTTCATCGCAGATTTCTTCTATTAAGTCTGAAACTGTTTCTTCTGGTTTTATGACGAGCGTTAAATTTCTCATGTTATACTCCTTAATATGTATAAAGCCCCGATTATCGGGGCTTGTGGGGTGGTGTGTGTTACGCCTGCTGCGCTCTGAGGGCTTCCAGCTTGGCCTGCAGCTTCGCGAGCTTACCTTCTGCCATCTTAATTTTCTGCTCTTCTGTCATGGGACCTCTCGGGGCACGAGATGCTTTCGGAGCATTTGCCTTGGCTTCTGCCGCTCTTTCGATAATCTGCTTGTACAGCTCTTGGTCCTCAGGGAGGATATAGTCAATAATCGTCATTTCATTTACTCCTTTATTTAATAAGATATATTGCTGCTGTCTTATACTCTATCTATAAGACAGTATGTTTATAGATTAGTTAAGAGCTGCGAGCTTCTTCTGCAACTTCTCAATCTGCGCCATGAGCTTTTCTTCCTCAGTCATGACGGGCTTCTGGGCTTTCTGGGCATTACGATTCTCGATTGCACGCGCAATGATACTATCGTACGCTTCCTTATCTTCTGCCGTCATGAAAGGAATGAGATGGCGGTCAGGCTGGCTCGTTCCGATTTTGCGAGGACCAGTAGTCTTATCCTCGACAATATATTCGTCATTCTCGGCCTTAGCGAAGAACTCATTATGTGCAATATACTTACGATTTGCGGAGTTAGGGCCAAGGACGATGTGCCATTTGTCCTTGCTCTTCTCGAACCAATTCTTGATAGGAATGGATTCGTTGGTAGCGAGGTCAAGAGCCTCAAACTCGGGGACTCCGGACTCAGTTTCTTTGTTGATACAGGTGATTTTGACAGACATGATACTCTCCTTTTAAATTTGGTTATTTGCCTAAGAGGGAATCGATAGAGGATTCTCTCGAATTGCTACATATATATTATATGCACTTATTTTAGAATTATGAACCTTTAATTGAAGAACCTATAATTGTGTAATATCTTTCAGCGTATTGACAATGAGATATGTCAGAGGCGGGAGCAGAGGGAAGGGACGAGGAGGAACTGTCGTGGGATGTGTTTCGATAATAAATTGATTGATAGTTTGGACAATATAATTATAATTGTCTACTGCTCTACAGGTGGCATCATTCTCGGATTTGTTACTGATTGCACTTGACAATAAGATTGCTTTTGATTGCATTGCCGGATGAGCAGGGGCTTCTACAAAGATAGACGTTTGCCATTGCTCATTCGGTATGAGGGGTCTCTTCTTTATAAAGATATGCGTGTGTGGGTCAATATATTTTTGCTCATTGAAAGTTAAGTTATCTACAGGGTCGTACACGATATTCATTATTTATGCCTCCTAATGTTGAATTATGTAGTTACAATGAGAATAAGATTTGCAAGATATCCGGATTACAATGGTTATATGGTCGTAAGGTATAATCTCTCATCATATGATATGATTTTGTATAATATAAGAT
>OQWD01000042.1_pt1 | contig 53760 bp, 44 predicted proteins | sample 1691631 | NCBI WGS metagenome assembly OQWD01 (sample SAMN03418283, study PRJEB22391) | human gut metagenome | biome: human-gut; feature: organic feature; material: feces | host: Homo sapiens | place: Italy | collected 2013-04 | reverse complement strand
TATTTGTTCGACGGTAAACCAACTGTCCATATACTATTCTCACTCCCTAAAAATTTTAATTTGTCGCTTTCTTCATACCCATATTATAACAGTTCCGTATATCCTCTACAACGAAAATCTATTCAGCAAGTCTATTTTTTCGGTTGTCCCTGCGGTGTATGGTTCTGTGTATTGCCTGCGTTCTGGTTGCTTTTATTCTTCAATACAATATCCTCTGCCTTTACATACCAGTCCACATCTGCACCCGTATAGGTTTTTCTTGATACCGTATCGGCTACTGGATTGACAAGCTCCACAACCGCATTGTACGGAAATTCCCTTAACGGTACTTCTGGCGGTACGGACACGGGGATAATTCCACCATGCAGACTGCACTTCAAATCATAGATACGCTTTTTAAGCTGGGTACTCGGTGTCCCGTCCTCATTCTGCAAGAACACATCTCGCACCGCTGTAAATTTTAATTCTCCAAATGTTTTCTCTTTGTCAATAACAAACCCGTTTGATAATCTCATAAATTCTTCACTCCTTTACTTTTCTTCAACTGCTACAATATCATCAGCAAGCAACACATAATCGGTATGTCCCATATCCCCGATTGCGTAACCTCTGCCATATAACTTCGGATTGACAAGTTTTACTTTCTGTTCATACTTGAAATGCTTTTCGCCAGCCTGCACGGGAATTTCTACCACAACATTTTCGCCTTTTTGTACGTCAGAATAAAGGTTATAGCTTCGTCTGGCTAAGACCCTGCGGTTATTTTTATCTCTTTCAAAGACTGGCTCGCTTTCGCCTGCAAATTCAAGAGTTCCAAAAGACTGTGCCATATCTGGCACGACATATTTCATTTCCATAGTGTTTTACCTCATTTCTTTCTATTTTTGATAAGTTTTTTGATTGTGATTTCTTATTCTGGCGGTTTGGGAAGTACCAGCAATCCCCCAGATAGTAAAGGGTAAAATCAATGCTTACGCACCCTTGACTATCCGTGTTCTTGCAGGTAAGTAGCAGACAATCCAGAATAAGCGGAAGTCTGCCGACACGGTATCGGCGGAGAACGTGATTTTTCTTTTCTCATACCGTTACCGCCTTATGATTTCTTCATTTTACGGCGTTTGCAGAAGAAGATACCTGCCAGTCCAGCACCAGAAGTCAAAAGAAGTGCAAGCAGTCCGTAAAGGTTTGTGCTATCGCCAGTTTTTGGACTGTCTGTTTTATGCGGTGTATCTGGTGTCTGTGGCGTTTCGGGTTTCTCTGGTTCTTCTGGTTTTTCCTTAAAGGTAATTGTCTGTCCCTTGTCCTCAATGTCTTTATGCTCGGTAACTTTCTTCGGCTCGTCTGGATTGCTTAAATCGTACAATTCTTCAAAAGTTACAAGCTGTTTTCCGTCAAGAGAAGTAGCGTCAAAGGTAAAGGCAACTTCCACTTTCATAGTTTCGCTGTCTGCGGTAAAGGTGTAATCACTTTCCACACGTTTTCCATTGATAAGAAGCTCTGCATTTTCTTCTTTCAACATCTGCCAGCCTACAAGTTTGTACTGTGTGCCGACTTCTAAGCCCTCTAAAGTTACGGTATCAATGATTGTTACCTCTTTTCCAGCTTCAAGCTCTTTGTTGCCGTCCTTATCGGTAGCAGTCGTATGAATTTTGATGATACGCTCTGTGATAAGTACCGTCTGTCCGTCGTCCTCAATGTCTTTATGTTCCGCAACTTTTACGGGTTCTTCTGGATTGCTTAAATCATACAATTCTTCAAAGGTAACAAGATTTTTGCCACCTAAAGCAGACGCATTGAATGTATAGGAAATTTCCACTTTCATTTCTTCATCATCAGCGACAAAGGTATAATCGTTTTCTACACGTTTCCCGTCAATGATAAGCTCGGCGTTTTCTTCCTTTAACATCTGCCAGCCTTTGAGCTGGTATTTTGTGCCTTTTGTAAGTCCGTCTAATTTGACAGTATCAACGATTGTTACCTCTTTTCCTGCAAGGATTGTTTTTTCGCCATCTTTGCTGGTCGCTGTGGTATGAATAGAGATTTCTTTTTCGTATTCATCAGTCAGCGTTCCTAAATCAACCACAAGGTTATTTCTTGATACCACGATTTCAAAAGGTGGGATAAGTTCAAAGCCTTTGTTGCTGTCAGAGCGTAATTCCTCAATGATGTAAGTATCATAAGGTAATGCACCCTTGCTGTCGTCAGGTTCAGAATTTCCAAACCACACACCGTCCTCACTGGTCTTTCCTGCGTTGGTATTGTGCTTGTGAGAAGCCCAGTCAGCAGAAGTGGAGAATTGCCCGTTATCATCAGTTACCACAACATGACTTTCTCCCGTCGTCTTGCTTGTGATCCTAAAGGGAACATCAGCAAGACGCTTGTGTGTGCCTGCACCGATTTTCACGCCCTCAATATCCCCACGCTTAATCTGATTGTAGATAGAGTGGGCTTCGTTGGTTAAGTCCACAATTTTGCCGTTTTCTGTGATTGCAAAATCAATCGGCTTTGCACCGTCTGTCAAGTAACCGTCGGGAGCTTCACTCTCAACGATACGGAATTTTCCATAAGGTAAGAGGTCAGCAGAAGTAGAAGCCACACCCTCAATATCCGTATGGATTGTCTTTACCACTTCATTTTTCTTGTATAGCTTGCCGTCAACCAATACCGCATTATCATTTAAGGAAATGATGTCAAAGGCAGTATCTTTCAAGGTAGCACTTCCTTGTGGCTTTGTATCGCCCGTTTCTAAATCTCGTTTCTGGATTTTCACACCGCCACGGATAACCTTGTCTGATACGGAAAACTGGTTACTTCCAGATAATACGGCAAGGTCGCCGTCCTCGGTAATCTGCGTTACATATAAGCCTTTTATCTGTTCAGACTTATCGCCAGCCTGCATATATGCACCCTCTAACAAGTAGCCGTCTGGTGCTTTTGTTTCTTCAACGGTTAGCGTCCCAAGTGGGAGAACTGCTTTGCCGTCCTGTATATAGAAGCTGTCGCCAGATACCTTGTATGCGTCCGCTAATTTTGTGATGTAATGAGTTGTCCCGTCGCTGTCTGTTTCAGCGATTGTCTTTGTAATCCATGTTCTTGTAGCTTCGGCAGGGAGATTGTCTTTATTGTAGAAGCCAACATAATACTTCCATGTAAATTCCGCACCTGCTAAAGAAGCGTTCCCCTGCGGATTGTCTTTCTGTGTTTCCATATCAATCTTGAAAAGTTCAATCAAAGTGTCTGTTACCTTTGGTGTATCTGATACTTTTAAGATTGCTGTTTCGCCAGCTTTGATTGTTAATGGATAAACTGTTTTATCCACTTTATATCCTGCTGGTGCAGATAATTCCTTGATATAGACTGTGCCAGCCGTTACCTCTACAACATCTGTATTTCCGTTTTTATCAGTCGTAAGGGTGGCAAGCTGTTTCGTGCAGTCCTTATCAACAAAGACACCGTATGTCGCACCAGCGATAGAGTAATTCCCGTTACTGTCCGTAATGCTGGCATTACTGGAAGTCTTTTGTAGTTTTGCATTTCCTACATTCAGCTTCGCCCAGAATTGTCCCAATTCCTGCCCCTCGCCAGAGTAGATATAACCGCCACATTCATAGCGTCCTTTGTTCTCTTTGACAAAGGCTTTTGCACCAGCGTACACTTCGTCCTGCGTTGCTTTTGAAATTTCATCATAAGAAGCTCGCACGTTATCACATTGCCAGCCAAGATGTACGCTCAATCTCTGCCAGACTACAAGCTGTCTTAAAAGGTAAGCGTGATTTTTGCTTATTCCGCTGTGGCTGTCTGTGTACTGTTTTACATATTCGATAGATAAGGCAACGTCGCTTATCTGGTCGGTACTCATGCGTGAGCTTGCGTCAGCTCTGGTCTTGTAACCATTCTTAAAGTCTGTGTTGATGTCAATACAGTAAGCGTCCTCGCCCTCAACGGTCAAATGTCCCTCATTAAAGGTAGAACCAATCGAACCGTCATTCATTACTTTTTCAACGATACCGACACGCTCTTTTGACTCCGTCCAGTATTGCTTGCTTTCTGCATGAACGGGTGTAGTCGGTAAAGCAGTAACGACAGTTGCAAGAGCTAAGAAGCCCGTACACAATCGTTTTAACATCTTTTTCATAAATCTAATGCTCCTTTCATTTTGAGTAATAAAATAGCCGTCCAATAAGAACGGCTAGAAATAGAAAAGGAACGTCATGTTATGCGTTCCATAGTCTATGAAATATTCAATTTTTTGTTGTTTTAATACTGATGTGCTGTACTATATCTTTGCATATCTAGGAAAACTTGCGTATCAAGGCTCATTCAATGGTAGTAAATAAGTAGTAAATTGATGTATTTGTTTCCTTGAAAATGCTGATAGATACTGTGTTTTAGTGGATAATCAGATTTTTATTGTGTTTTTATAAAAAATTTAATAGCTAAACATCATAGCACTGAAAAATGGACATAGGAAAAGGGCTGACCGTAATTTGGTCAGCCCTTTTGATTTTTAGTCTTTATCGGCTATTAAAGGATATTTTCCTTCTTGCGGAGAACGAACATTACGCAAGTTGAACCGATGAGGAGTGTAAGAATTACAACTGCGAGAGGAGCTTCACCTGTCTGAACAGCACCGTTATTGTTGCCGTTGTTGTTAGGTGTATCAGGAGTGTCGGATGTTGAATTGCTCTTCTGTGTTGTAGATTCTGTAGCAGATGTGGCATTCTGCGAAGTTGTAGGAGCTACAGTAGGATTCTCTGTTGCAGGTGCAACTGTTGCATCCGGATCTGTTACAGAAGCTGTTGTTGTTTCAGGCTCTGTTGTAGTCGGAGCTACTGTTGTTGGCTCTTCTGTAGCAGGCTGAGTTGTAACAGGAGCTGTTGTTGGAGCTTCTGTCGGCTCAGTTGTTGTTGGCTCTACTGTAGTAGGCTCGGCGGTTGTCGGCTCTTCAGTTGTAGGTTCAGCTGTAGTAGGCTCAACATATGTTGAAGGTGTAAGTTCTGTAGAAAGGTCAACCTTTACTGCAGAAGCAACAGGATCTTTCTTTACAACTTCCTTATCAACAAGAACAACTTCCTTAGCACTGTCTGTCATTTCTGTGTCAGGATTAAGTTCAGAAACACGGAGTACCTGAACAACGAGGTCAACTGTTGTAGAAACAGGAGCAACCTTTGAAATATCCTTTACATCAAATACAACCTTTGCAAAAGGTGTCTTTTCACTGAAGTTATAGAGTGAAAGGTCACTTGCACAGAATCTTACATAACCTGTACCGTCAACCTTGTTATTTAAGTTGACATAAGCACCCTTGCCGTTCATTGCGGGACAAACAGAATTTACTGTGTTTTCCTCTGCAACAGAAAGAATTGTCGGGTCATATGAAATGTACCACTGTGTATCAAGAACATTCTTTGCAGATTCAAAGTTGTATGTAACTGTTACCTGATTTGTAGATGCATTGTACTGTGCGCTTGCCATCGGGAAATAGTTAGATGTAGCATTAACTGTGAGTGCAAGTGAAGAATCTTCGGTAGCTGATGTAGCTTCTGTAGCAGCAGTTGCATCAGTTGCAGGCTCTGTTGTAGCAGGCTCTGTCACAACTGTTGTAGGAGCAGCTGTTGTTTCTTCACCTGATGGAGTGTACTCTGTAGGGAACACGCCGTCTTTGCCGTAATAATCACCGGCTTTGAGTTCTGCCTTTGTAGGAGCAGTACCGTACTCGCCGTTACCGTAGTAGTAGAACCACTCGCCTGCAAAGATTGACTTGCCCTTATCATTAACAGATGTGTACTCAGGATTGATAACATAAATCATATTATCAAAGTTATCTACACCGTCAGGATAATAGTCAGACTCTTCTGCATCATAACCGAAGAATGTAATATCATTTGTCTGATAAGCAAGAGTATACTCAGGATTGATTGGATCGTCTGTACCGTCAAGAGCATTGTTCCAGATTACATTGACAACATCAGTCGGTACATCACAATAGTAAACATTTGGAATGTCTGCCTTATGAGCACCGTAACCCGGCCAAGCTGAAGGACTATCCGAACCACTCCACCAATAAATACCTGCGTCTGATGTGTACTCGTTCTCCCAGTCAGCAGGCTTATAGAAATATACATGGTAAGTTTCAGTGCCCTCTGAAGGCACATATCTGCCTTCATCGTCCGTATCGGCAGAAACGCTGACTGCAGCAACTGCAATCATTGCCATTGTAAGCATAACAGCCAATAAAAGACTTATAACTTTTTTGGACATTTTAAATTTCCTCCTTACGAATTTCCGACACCATACTTGTATCAGCATGACTATTATAGTATAAAACGCAGTAAAAATCAAGTGTTATAGGGGATTTTGAGCTGTAATAGCTATGTCATAATAACCAAATTTTACCTGTTTATTATAGCAGTTTTACATTTTTGGTCTTTTAGAACAAATTTTCAAATATAATACGTCATTTATGCACAGTTTTTTGAGGAGAATCAAATGGAGGTTTTAAAGCAAAAATGCCCTCCGTGTGGAGGGCATTAAACAATTATAATTATGTATAATTATTTAAGATTATTCAAATCTCTTGCGTGTGTAAACAACTGCACCGCCTGCAACGAGAAGGACTGCGAGAACTGCAGCTGCTGTTGTAGCGCCTGTCTGAACTGCATTGTTATCTGTGTTGTTAGCTGTATCTGATGTTGAAACAGCGTTTGTAGCAGATGTTGCATTCTGATCAGGAGCAGGAACTGTTGTTGTTGGGTTTGTGTTGTTATTGTTGTTGTTGCTAGGATCTGTTGGCTTTGAAGCAGGCTCATCAGGAGTTGCGTTCTTATCAATGTCCTTAACTACACCAGCCTCTTTAGCCATTTCATAGTTAGGAAGTCCGCCATACTCGTATTTACCTGTTTCTTCGTTCTTACCATAGAAGAAGTAGAAGTTACCTCCGTAGGTTTCCTTACCGCTTACTTCATTAACTGAAGTATTGTTAGGATCGATAACATATACCATGTTGTCAAAGTTCATTGAGATGCCGAGGTCATACTCTGTCTCCATGAAGAAGTTCTTCTGGAAGTTGCCGAGGAATGTCTTATCGTCACCCTCAACTGCTTCCTGAGCCTTTGCCCAGAACTCGCCGTCTGCCATGTTGTCATAGTATTCATCGTCACCCTCTGAATAGTACTGACAAGTAACATCCATTGTCTGCTTAGCAGCCTTGAACTGTTCCTCGCCAAACTCGAAAGTTGTTTTGCCTGTATCCTTGTCTACTTTTCTCTCACCACCGTTGATATTGTTGTTGAAAAGAATTACAGGAACATCTGAAGGAAGGTCAATATAGAAGAGGTTAGCATCAGCATCAGCAACCTGCATCTTGTAACCAGGCCAAGCAGGACCAACTGATGTGCCATCTACAGAACCACATGGATCTGAACCATTCCACCAGTATGCACCGGCCTCAACAGCCTTGTACTTTTCATTCTTCCATGACTCAGGCATAAGGAAGTATACTCTGTTTGTTTCTTTTACGCCCTCACTCGGAACGTAACGACCATCTTTGTCAACAGCTGCGGAAACGCCAATTACACCTACGAGTGCAAGTGAAAGAACGAGAACGCATGACAAAATGATACTAATAAGTTTTTTTGACATTTGAATCTCCTCCAAAAAAATTTCCGATATCTATCGGTATGAAATCATTATATAACAAAAAATCAAAAAAAGCAATCTTTTTTGGCTCAGGTTAAAACAAAAAAATACACAAAATTGCAGGTGCAATTTTGTGTATTTAGCGTCAGTTTATAAATTTTCCTGAAATGTAATTAAAGCCGAAATCAGTTTTCGTTATTATCATCCGGCTGTGAGTTAGCGATTGAATCAGCTTTGTTCTTCTCATCTTTCTTCTTTACAAAAATTATTGCACCTGCTGCAAGCAGAACAACAACTATTGCAACGATGATAATGATTGTTGTGGTCGAACCGGAACCGTTTGTTGACGATTCAACAACCTTTGTAACATCAACAACTGAAGTGTTTTGCTGAGTAGTGATGTATCTCTTCTCAACAACTACCGACTTGTGATCGTCTTTGTTAGGAGTATTCTCCTCGCCCATACCGTCAACATAGTTTACGAAATCACCCTGCAGTTTGTTTTCGTTTGCGTTCTTTTCATCAACAATCGGGACTACATCTTTCTTGACCTCTTCACCATTCACCCAAAGTTTGCAAGTAATTTTATATGACTTGAGGTATGTCATATCATCGCCGTAAATATCGGAAATAAAGTATGAAAGGTCTGTTTCACCGCCCTTAAGAACCTTAAATTCAGCAGAAACAAGTGCCTTGTCGGCATTAAGTGTTACAGGATTCTGAACATCTGTCCATGTGAATATGTAGTAATTCTTCAAAGCTGTGTTGCCCACTGAGTTAGGAAAACTTTCGCACTTAACCGAATCAGCGTTCATTTTCAGGTAAGCATCATCATAGAAAAAGCTCATCTGAACACCGATTACCTCTTCCTTGGTCTGAGTCATATAAACCGCATACTTTACAGTATCGCCGACCTTGGCAGTTACGGAATCTTTGTCATCAGATGAGATTTTGATTTTCAAATCATCATCGGCAGCATTAACAGGAATACAGAAACAAGAAACTGTCAGCACTGCGGCAAAGAGAATTGAAAGAATACTTTTTATTTTTTTAGACATTTTTTTCATTCCTTTAGTTTGATGTTTCTATTATATATCATTGCAATAAAAATTTCAATGAATATATTCACAATTTTCATTGAATTTTGTGTGAAAATTTACGAACAAAACTTGTGACCACAAAAATTCACAAATATAAAGGCAGCAAAAGGAAAAAAACGCCCCTCGGAAAACCGAGGGGCGAAAAATTATTTTTTTAACTGTCAACACCGTTAACAATTCTTACAATCAGAAATTCAAATTACTTTGTGAATCTCTTTCTTGTGAAGTAAACAACACCTGTTGCAGAAACAAGAGCTAAGAGGATAACGATTGCCATAGAAGCATTACCTGTCTGAACTGGGCTGTTGCCGTTATTGTTACCACCCGGTGTGTCAGATGTTGAAGTATCAGAAGTTGACTGACCCTTTGTTGTAGGCTGCTCTGTTGATGAAGTTGCATCCGGAGTTGTAGGACCAACTGTTGCAGGCTCTACTGTTGTGTCAGGCTCTACTGTTGTATCAGGCTCTGTTGCAGGCTCAACTGTTGTGTCAGGCTCTGTAGCAGGCTCTGTTGTAGTTGGCTCAACTGTTGTTGGCTCAACTGTTGTTGGTTCAACTGTTGTAGGCTCTACTGTTGTTGGCTCAACTGTTGTTGGTTCAACTGTTGTAGGCTCTACTGTTGTTGGCTCAACTGTTGTTGGTTCAACTGTTGTTGGTTCAACTGTTGTTGGCTCTACTGTTGTTGGCTCAACTGTTGTAGGCTCAACTGTTGTAGGCTCTACTGTTGTAGGCTCTACTGTTGTTGGCTCAACTGTTGTTGGCTCAACATAAGCTTCTACCTTAGCCTCTGAGTTAATGTTATCAAAGATATCATTAGCAATGTCACCGTTAACAACTGCCTCGTACTCTGTATCTTCGTCTACAAGACCTGTATCAGCATTGAGCTTACCAAGTGTAAGGTCAACAACATTGAGGTTAACATTAGTTTCGCCTGCTGCCTTTACAGTGAATGTAGCCTCAACAAGCTTCTTGCCACCGGCAAAGTCGTAGAGTGCAAGATTAGAAGCAAGACCTGATGCATTATCAGTATTGATCATAGCGTCATCAATTGCAGGCATTGTGAGTGAATTGAGTTCAAGAGCATCCTTGTCATATTCAAGAGTCCACTGAACTTCTTCAAGCTGAGCGTCCTTAGTATCGAGAACATAGTAAACTGATACCTTGTCACCAACCTTGTATGTGCCTGTGCCGTTAGCCTGGCAGATGTTTGAAGAAGCTGTGATTGTAGCTTCGTCTGAAGGAGTCTTAGGTGTAACCTGAATGAATGCCTTAGCACCTGTACCAGCAATGTAGTTGAAGTTGCTGAGGTCAAGTGTAAGTGTTACATCTACAGGTGTATCTTCTTCATAGCCAAGAGCTACAGTATCGAGAACCATATTCTGGGCGTTGAAGGTAAGGTCGAAGTTTTCGCCAACAGGAGCAACTGCCTGCTCTGGGAGACCCCAGTTAGCAGCCCATGAACCGTTAGCAGCAAACTTGAACTGATAGCTATCTGATGATGCTACATCAGTATAAGTAATCTTGTAAACCTTGTCAGCAACCTGCTCCATCATGTTCTTGTCAGAATCAACGCCCCAGTTAACACCATTGAGCCAGTTTTCATAACCATTACCAACAGCTACTACATATTTAATGTCGATGTCTTCTATGATAGTAACATCATCACCAGTAACACTAATCTGATTTGTAGCAGGATCGTATGTAACTGTTACATCACAATCCTTATTCACATTGAATGTGAGGTTGAGATCTGTGTTCTTGTAACCGATCCATGTCTGATCCCAAACTGTTGCGCTTGTTTCAGGATCTGTACCGTTAGCTACATTCTTAACAACCTTGACCTGATAGCTTTCGCCGGCCTTTGTTGCAGGGAATGTCTTTTTGTATACTTCGCCGTCTTTTGTCATAACATTCTGAGCACCGTTTACAGGATCACCGATCCAGCTGATGCCGGCAAAGTCTTCTGAACCGGCTACTACATAGATAGGATCTGCTGCAGGAGTAGGCTCTGTTGTTGGCTCTGTTGTAGGAGCTACTGTTGTAGGCTCTGTAACAGGAGCTGTTGTTGGAACTTCTGTAACAGGCTCTGTTGTAGGAACTTCTGTTGGCTCTTCTGTTGGAGCTACTGTTGTTGGAGCTACTGTTGTAGCTTCTTCAGTTGTAGGAGCTACTGTTGTTGGAGCTGCTGTTGTTGGAGCTGCTGTTGTAGCTTCTTCAGTTGTAGGAACTACTGTTGTTGGAGCTACTGTTGTAGCTTCTTCAGTTGTAGGAGCTACTGTTGGTTCTTCTGAACCGTCAGGAACTGTTACTGTCTTGCAAACAGAAACATACTTGTCATAATTTTCCTGATTAAGACCAAAGTTCATAACCTCTACTTCTTCTTCAGTGATTGTGAACTCTGTGTCAGGATCAACATTTGAAAGACGAAGTACCTGTACATCGAGATCAATTGTTGTCTCTGTTGCTGAAGGATCGATTACTTCAAACTCAGCTGAAGCAAGTACGATTTCCTTTGAAGATGTGTCATAAAGGCCGAGGTTTGTACCGTTAGCACCGATTTCGCCCGGGATAGCCTTGTTGTAAATGTAGCTGCCCTTATTTGGATATTCAAATGAAGTTGCCTTCTTTGAGTTATCAGTTGGCTTAAGTACATTCGCATCGTAGTTCATGAACCACTGGAAGTCGAGCATATCCTTGTCCTTAGACTGGAATACATAAGTAACCTTGATTGTCTTCTGGTCAGGACTGAGTGTAACCTTCTTCTCAGGGAAGAGGTTTGAAGTAGCTGTTACTGTGAGACCCTTTGCAGGAGCTGCTGTTGTAGGAGCAACTGTTGTTGGCTCTTCTGTTGTAGGAGCAACTGTTGTTGGCTCTTCTGTTGTAGGAGCTACTGTAGTTGGAGCAACTGTTGTTGCTTCTTCAGTTGTTGGAGCTACTGTTGTAGGAGCAACTGTTGTAGCCTCTGCAGTTGTAGGAGCTTCTGTTGCAGGCTCTGTAGGCTCGTATGACTGGTCAGGATCTGTTACAGTCTTGCAAACCTTAACATACTTGTCGTAGTTAGCCTGGTTAAGACCAAAGTTTGTAATCTCTGATTCTTCTTCAGTGATTGTGAGTTCTGTGTCAGGATCAACCTTTGATACACGGAGAACCTGTACATCGAGGTCAATCTTTGTTTCAACTGCTGTAGGATCGATTACTTCAAACTCAGCTGAAGCAAGTACGATTTCCTTAGATGTTGAATCATAAAGACCGAGGTTTGTACCGTTAGCACCAATCTCGCCCGAGATAGCCTTGTTGTAGATGTAGCTACCCTGGCTAGGATACTCAAATGAAGTTGCCTTCTTTGAGTTAGCTGTTGGCTTAAGTACGCTTGCATCGTAGTTCATAAACCACTGGAAGTCGAGGATGTCCTTATCCTGTGTCTGAAGAACATAAGTAACCTTAACTGTCTTCTGGTCAGGGCTAAGTGTAACCTTCTTCTCAGGGAAGAGGCTTGAAGTAGCTGTTACTGTAAGACCCTTTGCAGGAGCAACTGTTGTAGCTGCCTCTGTTGTAGGAGCTTCTGTTGCAGGCTCTGTTGCAGGCTCTGTTGCAGGAGCTACTGTTGTAGGCTCTTCTGTAGCAGGCTCTGTAGAATCTTCACCAGTGATGATGTCAACCTTGCCCTTAGCACCCTGCTTTGTTGAATAGTTAAAGCCTGAAAGGTCAAGTGTAAGAACGATGTCATAACCGTCTTCGTAACCAGCTGCATCTGTATCAATGATCATGTTCTGACCGTTGTATGTAAGGTCAAACCACTCATTGAGAGGAGCATTGCCCTGCTCAGGAAGGCCCCAGTTATCTGTCCATGAACCGTTAGCAGCAAACTTGAACTGATAGTTCTCATAAGCGTCGAGGCTCTCAAACTTAATCTGGTAAACCTTTGAACCCTCAGATGTTTCTGCCATGTAGTTAGCTTCAGCATCTACCTTCCATGCCTTATCGTTGAGCCATGCATCAGCGCCGTTACCAACGGCTACAATGTGGTCAATAACAAGGTCTTTCGGAATTACAACACCTTCACCTGTTGCAGTGATTTCGTTTGTTGTGGGGTTGTAAGTTACTGTTACATCACATTTCTTTGTTACATTAAATGTGAAGTTGTCATTGCCGGTATCGCCAATACCAAACCAATCAGTATCGTTTTTAACGATCTTGAACTGGTATCCGTTGCCGACTGCTACATCGGTAAATACTTTTTCGTAGTTACCGTCGCCGTTTTCTGTCATTACATTTTCAGGTGCATCAGCTGCAACGCCAACCCATGTATAACCAGTAAGGTTTTCTGAACCGGCTACGAGATATGTGTCGCCGGCAGCGTTAACGCTTACTACAGTTACAACGAGTGATGTTACAACAAGCATCATAGACAGTAAAAGGCTAAGTGCTTTTTTGAACATTTTCTTTTCCTCCTTATGTGATAATGCTTCTATAAGCAGTATAATTATACAACAATCGACCGCTAAAAGTCAACTGTAAAAGACTTTTGACGGCCGATTATTTAACAAAATATTGTTTTTTGTAGGATTGCACAAATTAAATGTTGATAATTTGTTATTTGTAACCATTAACATTGTTAGATTGCCAGTTCCAACTGTCTCTGCACATATCCTCAAGGTTCTTTTCGGCAACCCAACCGAGTACATTCTTTGCTTTTGTTGCGTCAGCAAAGCACTCTGCAATATCACCTGCACGGCGGGGCTTGATTACATAAGGAATTTTGATTGAATTTGCTTTTTCAAAAGCCTTTACAATATCAAGAACGCTGTATCCGACTCCCGTGCCGAGGTTAAACACCTCTGTTCCCTTATGAACTGCGGAATATTCAATGGCCTTAACATGACCCTTTGCAAGGTCAACAACATGGATATAGTCACGCACACCTGTGCCGTCATGAGTCGGGTAATCGTCACCAAACACACCAAGACATTTGAGTCTGCCTGCGGCAACCTGAGTTATGTACGGCATAAGGTTGTTCGGGATTCCGTTAGGGTCTTCGCCGATTCTGCCGCTTTCGTGAGCACCAATCGGGTTGAAGTAACGGAGAAGAACAACAGACATATCGGAATTTGCGTTTGCGGCATCCGTAAGAATCTGTTCCATCATAAACTTTGTCCAGCCGTATGGGTTTGTCGGAGAACCCTTTGGCATTGTTTCAACAAGCGGAACTGTTTCGGGTGTGCCGTATACCGTTGCGCTTGAGCTGAAAATAAAGTTATTTACACCGTGTTTCTTCATTGCTTCAAGCAAAGTGAGTGTTGAATCAATATTGTTGCGGTAGTATTCAACAGGCTTTTCGCAGCTTTCGCCTACCGCTTTAAGACCTGCAAAGTGAATTACCGCATCAATCTTATTCTCCGAAAAAATCTTTTCAACGGCATCCCTGTCACAAACATCGGCTTCATAGAGGGGAATTTTCTTTCCTGTAAGCTCTTCCACTCTTTCAACCGCCACGGGACAGCTGTTTGAAAAATTATCCGCAATTATAACATCATGACCTGCATTGATAAGCTCAACACAAGTGTGCGAGCCGATATATCCGGCACCGCCTGCAAGCAAAACATTCATATCTATTTTCCTTTCGCAATTATATCAGCACTTTTTCGGGTCAGGGTAGTCAACACCGAAGGTTTCGGCGGTAACCTTTGCCATAACCTGTGGATCAAGCGGTTTGTCAGAATAGTCCGTGTCACATTCTGCAATTTCATTTACAACATCCATACCCTCGATTACCTTGCCGAAAGCGGCATACTGACCGTCAAGGTGAGGAGCGTTTTTGTGCATAATGAAGAACTGCGAGCCTGCGGAGTCGGGCATCATTGAGCGAGCCATTGAGAGAACGCCCTCTGTGTGTTTGAGGTCGTTTTCAAAGCCGTTTGCGGCAAATTCGCCCTTGATTGAATATCCGGGACCTCCCATGCCCGTGCCTTCGGGACAACCGCCCTGAATCATAAATCCGTAGATTACACGGTGGAATGTGAGTCCGTCATAGTAACCCTTGTTTACAAGACTGAGAAAATTATTTACAGTATTCGGAGCAATTTCGGGATAAAGCTCCGCTTTGATTGTTTTTCCGTTTTCCATTTCAAAAGTAACAATAGGATTGCTCATTTTAAATCGTCCTTTCGGTTTATTAACACTATTTTAGTATATTCTTGATAAAATAGCAAGTGTTTTAGTGATTATTTGCGAATAAATCAGCCTTTTTCAATACTCATTGTGGCAAAAGCGTTGAGGTCTGTTCCTGCAATATTTCCGCTGAGGAACTCGTAATATCCCTGTGAACCGACCATGGCGGCATTGTCACCGCAAAGAGATTTTTCGGGCATATACATTTCCCAATCACGCTTTTTACACTCTTCTGCAAGGGTTCTTCTGAGAAGTGAATTTGCAGAAACACCGCCTGCGATTACAAGCTTTTTCTGTCCCAGGTCTTCAGCCGCCTTGATAAAGTTTGTAACAAGGCAATCAACAACGGCATAGCGGAATGATGCGCAGACATCGGCTTTGTTAAGCTCAACACCCTTTTGCGCTGAATTGTGAATGAGGTTGATTACCGCAGTTTTAAGCCCCGAAAAGCTGAAATCATAGGGTGCGTCATGAACTGCCGGACGAGGGAGCTTGAATGCAAACGGATTGCCGTTTTCCGCAACTCTGTCCATTTCAATTCCGCCCGGATACGGCATTCCCATTGTCCTTGCGGCTTTGTCAAAAGCCTCGCCTGCGGCATCATCACGGGTTTTGCCGATAATTTTCATCTTTGTGTAGTCCTCAACCATAACAATGTGACTGTGACCGCCCGACACAACAAGGCAGAGGAACGGCGGTTTTAATTCTTTATTTGAAATATAATTTGATGCAATATGCGAACGAAGATGGTGAACAGGAACAAGCGGAATTCCTGTTGCGAGTGAAAGTCCCTTTGCAAAATTCACCCCCACAAGCAACGCTCCGATAAGTCCGGGGGCATATGTAACACCGATTGCGTCAATATCCGAAAGCGTGCAGTCTGCATCTTCAAGAGCCTGTCTTACAACAGGAACAATTGCCTCTGCGTGACGGCGTGATGCGATTTCGGGAACAACACCGCCGTAGAGCTTGTGTTCCTCAACCTGAGATGCAACCACCGAGGAGATTATGTTTCTGCCGTCCTCAACAACCGCTGCCGCAGTTTCATCACAGGACGATTCTATTGCGAGTATCTTCATAATTTTCCTTTCATTTCGGAACATTTTTTCATAATGCACCGTATAATAATGTTTTATTACATATATATGTCAAAAATAGCGTGTCATTAAAACAGCGTTTTCAGCAGGAGAAGAGTAGTAGTTTTTCCTCTCTCCCACCTTGATAAATCCGAATTTTTCGTAGAGAGAACGGGCATTTTTGTTGCTTTCACGAACCTCAAGAGTGAGAAAGCTGAGGTTATTTTTCTTGGCATAGTTCACAAGCGTTTCAACAAGCGCCGAACCTATTCCCCGATTTCTGTGTGTGCCGTCAACGGCAACATTGAAAATGTAACCCTCGTCAACAACAACGCTCATTCCTATATATCCGACAACGGCATTGCCTTCCGTTGCGGTAAAAAACAGCGAGGTTTCGTTGTTCAGTTCTTCTTCAAGGCTGTTAAATGACCACGGATGCGAAAAACACCGCTGTTCAAGCTGTGCAACCACCTCAAGCTGATTTTCGGCCATTCTGTCAATTTTCATACGCTTTTAATATTTCCTTTACAGAATTAACAATTTCATCACGGCAATGTCTGTACACATCAATGTCGCCGCCGTAGGGATCGCTTATACCGAGTACAGCAATTTTTTCGGGCTGTACAAGAAAAAAATGCATCAACATTTTTGCGTGACTTTGTGACATACAGTAAAATTTTTCGTATTTTTCAATGTCGGCATCAGCTACGGCTGTTGAAGCTTTGCCCGAAAGGTCAATTCCGATTTCCTTACAGGCAATCACGGAATTTTCCGACACGGGAAGTCCCGTTGAGGTCGCAATGCCAAAGCTTTCCGCCCTGACGCAAACGCCGTTTTTCTCCGCCATATCGTTAAAAATTGCCTCTGCCATAGGACTGCGACAGGTGTTGCCCGTGCAGACAAAGGCAATTGTTCTGTTATCCTTTTGCATCATACCAAGTCCTTCCGACTGCCGCATCGGCTGTGAGCGGAACGCTCATTTTTACTGCGTTTTCCATTTCTTCCTGAACGATGAGCGCAACCCTCATGCTCTCATCCTGCGGAGCTTCAACAATAAGTTCATCGTGAACCTGCAGCACAAGTCTTGCACGGAGATTTTCGGCTTTCATTCGCTCGTCAACCTTAATCATTGCAATTTTGATAATGTCTGCGGCTGTACCCTGAATAGGCATATTTCTTGCAACTCTCTCGCCGAATGCACGGATCATATGCTTGCCCGAGGTGAGTTCGGGAAGATTTCTTCTTCTGCCGAACATTGTTTCAACATAGCCGTCAGCCTTTGCTCTTTCAACAACATTTTTCATATAGCTGTCAACACCGCTGTAGTGTGCAAGATAGCTTTCAATGTAGCGCTTTGCCTCTCTGTTTGAAACACCGATATCCTTTGCAAGTGAAAATGCGCCGATTCCGTAAACAATGCCGAAGTTGACCGCCTTTGCACGGCTTCTCATAATCGGAGTTACCATATCAAGCGGCATATTGAACACCTGTGACGCTGTGATTGCGTGGATATCTTCGTTGTCCCTGAACGCTTTTATCATATTTTTGTCACCCGAAATATGGGCAAGCACACGGAGTTCAATCTGCGAATAGTCGGCATCAACAAGCACCTGACCCTCTCCTGCGCAGAAAAACTTTCTCATCTCTCTGCCGAGTTCGGTCCTTACGGGAATGTTCTGGAGATTCGGCTCTGTTGAGCTGATTCTGCCTGTTCTTGTTTCGGTCTGGTTAAAGTTTGAATGGATTCTGCCGTCATCTGCGATAACCTTTAAAAGTCCCTCGCAGTAGGTTGAATTCAGCTTTGAGAGCGTTCTGTATCTCAGCACCATTTCAACAACGGGGTGGTCATACCTCAGACCCTCAAGCACCTCTGCATTTGTGCTGTAGCCGCTCTTCGTTTTCTTTTTGCAAGGGAGTCCGAGGTTTTCAAATAAAACTACGCCAAGCTGTTTCGGAGAATTGATGTTAAACTCACAGCCGGCACTTTCATAAATTGCGGTTTCAAGCTCCTTAATCTGTGCAGAAAGCATTTCGCCGTAGCCTTCAATGCCCTGTCGGTCAACACAGACACCGATATTTTCCATTCTTGCAAGCACCTTTGCAAGCGGAATTTCAATTTCACTCAACAACTTTTCCTGACCGTGAGCCTTGATTTTATCTCCGAGCTTTTCGCACAATTCTGCGTAACAGGCAAATGCCTCGTATTTTTCATTCTGCTCGTCAGCGCAGACGGGCATAGTGATTCCGTAAGAGGCACAAAGATTTTTGTCCGAATAATCCTTTGACGACGGCTCAATCAGATATGCCGCAAGCTCAATATCAAACACAATGTTTTCAACATCAATATTTTTCTCATCGGCATAAGCATAGAGCGTTTTGATATTTCTTGTGTACTTTTCAAGTTCACTGTCGGCAATAAGCTTAACAAAAAGTTCTTCGTCCGTGCTTATATACACCTTGCCGTCAAAAAGTACGGCAAAGGATTTTAATTCTTTATTCTCTGTTTCAAAGTTGAGATAGAGCTTTTTCTCTGACTTAACATTTTTTAAAAGTTCATTTTCATCAAAATCAGACACAACCTCAAGCGAATTTTTCTCAACCTTTTCGGGCTTTGTGTTTTTGTCAGCCTTGATGCCGTATTTTTCTATTAAAGAAAACAGTTCAAGCTTTGCCATAAATCCGGCACATTCATCGGCATCCTTCATATCTACAACATAATTTTCGACATTTGTGTCAACAGGAGCGTTGCAGTTTATTTCACCGAGCATACGGCTGAGAATTGCATTTTCCTTTGACGCAGTCAGCTTTTTACGCACACCGTCCTTGATTTCAAGTTCATCAAGATGGTCATAGATATACTCAACCGTGTGGTATCTCTGAATGAGATCGCCTGCACCCTTTGGACCTATTCCCGCAACACCGGGAATATTATCCGAGGTATCGCCCTGAATCGCCTTGATTTCTATAAGCTCCTTTGGAGTTACACCGTAAGCTTCAAGAATCTTTTCGGGGGTATAGAGTATATCCTGTTTGTTTGAGCAAAGGTGAACGCTTGTTTTGTCCGACACAAGCTGAAGGCTGTCACGATCACCTGTTGCAATAACACACTCGTTTCCGTTTTCTTCACAAGCCTTGGCGAGCGTACCGAGAATATCGTCAGCCTCAAAGCCCTCACAGGTAACAAGCCTGTAGCCTAAAAGGGTAAGAAGCTTTTTCAGCGGTTCCATTTGTGACGCAAGCTCTTCCGGCATACCTTTTCGCGTTGCCTTGTAGCCTGCATAAGCCTTGTGTCTGAAGGTCGGTGTTTTCAGGTCAAAGGCAATCGCCACGGCATCGGGATTTTCTTCATTTTTAATTTTGTACAGCATTGTAAGAAATCCGTAAATTGCGTTTGTAAACTGACCGTCCTTTGTAGTAAGCGGTCTTATTCCGTAAAACGCGCGGTTTACAATACTGTTTCCGTCAACAGCAAGTAATCTCATAATTTATACATCACATTCTCAATTTTTCCGTCTTTAATGTAAATTCTCGGAACACGCTTTCCGACAAGACAGACGGTTTCGTAGTTTATAGTTCCTGTATTTTCGGCAAGTGAATCTGCAGTAGGCTCACCGTTTTCGCCTGTACCGAATACGACAACCTCGTCACCTGTCTTGACATCTTCAATATCGGTAACATCAAGCATTGTCTGATCCATACATATTCTGCCCACAATTTTTGCTTTCTTTCCGTTTACCGTCATATAGCCGTCTTTTGCATTCTGTCTGATGAATCCGTCAGCGTATCCGATAGGAACGGTTGCAATTTTCATCTTTCTGTCGGCTGTAAAAGTTCTGCCGTAGGAAATTGTTGCACCCTTTTGAACCTCTTTTACAAAAGCGACAACTGTTTTAAGAGTCATTGCAGGAACAAGGTCAAGTCTGTCGGCAAGCTTTGATGACGGAGCAAGTCCGTAGAGGATAATACCTGCTCTTACCATATCGCAACAGGTTTCGGGGTAATCTTCAATTGCGCCGCTGTTTGAGCAATGAACAACGCTGATATCAACGCCTCGCTTTTTAAGGCTGTCACGCACATGAATAAAGTTTTCATACTGCTTGTTTGTGAACTCTCTGCCCTCGGCATCTTCATCAGACACACAAAAATGAGTAAAAAGCCCCTCAACCTCAAGATTCGGAAGGCAACAAGCCTCGCAAATTTCTTCAATAGAATATTCATCCCGTGGAAATTCCTGACACATAAAGCCGATTCTTGACATTCCCGAGTCAACCTTGATATGCATTTTGCAGATACAATCCTCTTCAACACATTTTTCGGAAAGCTCCTTTGCATACTCAAGTGAAAAAACAGCCTGAGAAATATTATAAGCGGCAAGATTTTTTGCTTCTGAAACGGGAGTGTAGCCAAGAATAACAATAGGCAGTTTTGAACCGCTCTTTCTGATTTCTATACCCTCGTCAATATTTGAAACAGCAAAAAAATCCGCTCCGAGTTTTTCATAAACCTGTGAAAGCTCAACTGCACCGTGGCCGTAGCCGTCAGCCTTTATAACACAACAGACCTTTGTATCGTCTGCAACCTTATTTCTTATTACATTATAGTTATGCTCAATTGCATTAAGTGAAATTTCTGCCCAAGTTCTTTTTACCATATTCATTTCTATCTCTCCACATACCTTTTACAGTCAATTTGCAATCAATGTAATTATAATACTTTTGATTCTTCAAATCAACACAAAAACCCCTTTTAAATGCACATAAAAGTTATTTTATTCGTAATTATGCGCAAAATGTTACTCCTGAATTTTTGCAAATACACAAATCATCTGCATAAAAGCCCTAAATACTGCAATTCACTTGATTTATTTATTCATTTTTGGTAAAATTAAAAGGTATTTGATTTATAAATTTAATTTCAGGAGGGGCATAATGACAACAAACAACATAATAGTTCTTTGTGCGTTTATAGCTTATATGATTATTATGATCGTAATAGGCTTTGTTTGTTCAAAGGGCAACAAGAACAATGAGGACTACTTTCTCGGTGGCAGAAACCTCGGCAGTTGGACAGCCGCAATGTCGGCACAGGCATCTGATATGAGCGGTTGGCTTTTGATGGGACTTCCGGGCGCTGTATACCTTGCCGGCACAGGCGAGGCATGGATTGCCGTAGGACTTCTCATCGGCACAATTCTCAACTGGTACATTGTTTCGGCAAGACTTCGTAAATACACAATTGTGGCAGGCAACTCGCTCACTATTCCGAGCTTTTTCAAAAATCGCTACCGTGACCATAAAAACATAATCAAGATTGTTTCGGCGTCAATCATCGCAGTTTTCTTCACGGTTTACACAGCGTCGGCATTCAGTTCGGGTGCAAAGCTTTTTGCAACGCTCTTCTCGGACAGCGCGAGCGGTGACGAAAACTACAATCGGGTTTATGTTATCGGTCTTATCGTTGCCGCAGTAGTAATTCTTGTATATACATTCATGGGCGGTTTCAAGGCAGTTTGTACAACCGACCTCATTCAGGGACTTATGATGATTGTTGCAATTCTTTCCGTTCCGGTGCTTGCATATGCAATTCTCACATTTGACACAGGCTTCAGTTCTGCACTTGCCGCAAAAGGTGTTGAACAGCCTGCTCAGTTCCTTAACTTCTTTGTAAACGGTGACGGAACGCCTGTTTCGGCTGTTTCGATTATTTCAAATCTTGCGTGGGGACTCGGTTACTTCGGTATGCCGCATATTCTCGTCAGATTCATGGCTGTAAAGAGCAATGAAGAAATCAAGAAGTCAAGAAAAATTGCTGTTGTTTGGGTAATTATTTCACTTACTGCGTCATGCCTTATCGGTCTTATCGCAAGAGGCTACCTTACAGCACAGCTTGACGATGCAACAAGCGAATCTGTATTCATCAGAACAATCCAGCAGCTTTTCTCAGGCAACGGTGTGCTTATCTTTATCGGCGGTATTTTCCTTTGCGGAATCCTTGCTGCAATTATGTCAACAGCAGACAGTCAGCTTCTCGTCACTGCGTCGGCTGTTTCGGAGGATCTTTACAAAGGTGCTGTTAAAAAGAATGCAAGCGAAAAGAGTTCGCTTTTGGTCGGCAAAATCGCAGTTGCAGTTGTTGCTGTAATTGCATTCTTCATTGCACTTAATCCTAAATCAAGTATCATGGGACTTGTTTCGGATGCATGGGCAGGATTCGGTTCGGCATTCGGACCTGTTGTTCTGCTGGCACTTTTCTGGAAACGCTCAACACTTTCGGGTGCAATCAGCGGCATGGCAACAGGTGCTCTGACAGTTATCATATGGGACTATATTCCGCTTGTAAACGGTCAGACGCTTTATGCGGCAACAAATCTTTATTCACTTGTTGTAGGCTTCGGACTTGCGCTTATTGTGAATGTTGTTGTTTCTCTTCTTTCAAAAAAGCCGTCAAAAGAAATCATTGACGAATTTGATTCAATTAAAAATATTGAAGTATAAAACACAGGGGCAGTCGCTTTATCACGACTGCCTTTTTTGTGTCTGAATTTAATTCTTTGCGAAAATAAGAAAAATAAAACATGGAATATCACAAAAATCAATTGAAATGTGCAAATCTTTGTAGTATAATCTATCGTATTGTTTGTTACTATTTTATTTTTCAGAAAAGAGATTGATATGAAACTTTTAGAAGACAGAATTCTTAAAGACGGACATATTGATGCCGACAATGTATTAAAGGTTGACAGCTTTCTCAATCATCAGATTGATGTCAATTTTGTGTGTGAGCTTGGCAAGGAATTTTACAGACTTTTCAAGGATGAAAACATAACAAAAATTCTGACAATTGAAGCGTCGGGAATCGGCATTGCCTGTCTTACGGCTCAGTATTTTAATGTTCCCGTTGTTTTTGCAAAAAAGACAAAGACGATAAACATTTACTCAGATACATACAACGCAACCGTCCACTCCTATACTCATAAAAGGGATTACGACATAGTTGTTTCAAAGGATTTTTTGAACAAAGACGATAATGTGCTTATCATTGACGATTTTCTTGCAAAGGGCAGCGCCTTAACGGCACTTCTTATGCTTATTGAAAAAGCAGGCGCAAAAACAGCAGGCGCGGGAATTGTTATCGAAAAAGCTTATCAGGGCGGCGGCAACCTCGTTCGTGATATGGGCATAAGAGTTGAATCTTTGGCAAAAATCAAGTCCATCAGTAAAAAAGACGGAATCGTGTTCTGCAAGCAGTAGCAATATACTGCTTGCTTATACTTGACTTTTGCTGATATTTATAGTATTATCTAACGGTAGGTCTTGCAGAAATTGAAAATGCGGGTGTGGCGGAATTGGCAGACGCGCTAGATTTAGGTTCTAGTGTCAACCGATGTGCAGGTTCAAGTCCTGTCACCCGCACCAAAGAAAAGGTAGGTAATATTGTATTACCTACCCTTTTTCTTTATGAAACAAAATTAGGACAGGACTTGAAGGCGACCGTAAAAAAACAGTCCGGTGGACTGTTTTTAGGGAGAGCGTTGATGATAATTTAGCTATGCACGAGCCACATTGGCGAGGTTGAAACTTTGATTTATCACAAAATATGTCACCCGCACCAAAGAAGAATCGATACTTTTGTATCGGTTCTTTTTTACTTATGCTAACTCTGACTGATAGTAACTGATACTAATTGATATCAATTAGTATCAGTTACTCAAATAAATACAACTACAATAAACACATAAAAAATCCCCCGACAGGGTTAAAATTCTCTGTCGGGGGATTTTCAGTATTAACATCGTGACGGGGACGGAGGCGGTCAAAACACATCACGAACTTCAAAGGCTAATATAATTTTGAATCGTTCTTCAAAGGTTTTGAGGTTATTGCCGAGAATCTTTTTAATTTTTGCAAGCTGATAATTTATAGTGTTGCGGTGAACAAAGGTTTCCTGAGCAACCCTCTGAACACTTCCGTCATACTTTAGGTAAAGTCTTAAAAAACTCATATAATCCGTGCCGTTGTCACGGTCATACACTTCAAGCTTTTTGAGATTTTCGTTATAGATACTTTCAAGCAGCGAAATATCGTCAACCGCAAGAATCAGCTTTTTGACTTCAAGTCGGTCATAGAACATAGGCGTCATATCTGCACGGACGGCAAGCCTTAACATTCTTAAAACAATCTGGTATGTTTTCGGGAGTGATTTCAGCTTGTTATTTGTTTTGCTCACTGCCACATACAGCTTGTTAACGCTTATATACCTCTCCTTTTCCGACTGAATTTTTTCGGCTATGCTTTCAATTTCGTCATTGGAAAAGTCATTGAGGACATAGAACATCATGTTGTCCACCTTAAAACCGCCCCAGTGCTTTTTGTAGGAATAAATTGTTCGTTCAAATGCCGATTCAAGCTTTCTTGAAGAAATATGGTCAGCCATATCGGCTTTCACACCGATGATTGCATCACCGATTGCTTTATTTCCGTAACCGAGGTTGAGGTTTACAAGCTGTGATGACATATCTGTATATCTGTTACCGTCAAAATCGTAAAAGTAAATTCCGTCTGCCTTTGCAACGGGAATCGGATTGAGATTACCTTGCTTGCTCCATGACTGGAGGACATATTTCTTATGGTTTTCAACAATTTTCTCAGGTGTCATAATAATTTCCCCTTTTTAAGTTACCAAAAAAGATAAACAGCAAAGGAGCCTCCTTTTCAGAAGCTCCTTTGCTTTGCGTCTTTTTTGTTTATGCCATTATTATATCATCAAAATACGGTTATGCAATATTTTTCGGCACAATATTCTTTGTGCTAAAGCACAATGTTTTCGGAGATATTTCTTGAATTTATGACCTTTTCGTCATTTTACATACAAATTTCGTGAAATGTCCACTTCTTGTTTGTATGCTGTAATTAACAATTACTCGTTTTCCTTTTTCTTTGTTGTGCCAAGGCTGAGTATAATTCCGGAAATGATAATCATTACAACACCTGCGGCACACGGAATTACGTCACCGTAAATCATATTGAAACCGCTTTCTGTTGCAGCCTGTCCGCTGATGATTGTATATTCACCTGACGGCATACTGCTGAGTGAATATGTTGTGCCGTCGATTGTAACATTGAAATTTTCCGAACGAATCATTTCGTCTGTAATACCTGCGCTTTTAAGACCGTTATCGCCAAGGTTCATATTTGTGCTTACAACTTCGCCGTTCTTAACGATGATTGTATCACCCTTGCAGCTTTTTGCAATATCAGCACCGATAACAGCCGAATAGTCGCTTGTATTTGTATCAATAATAACGATGCCGCCCTCTGTTCTTGCAACGCAAGCCATAAGGTTGTACACACCGTCCTCACCCTCAACAGCAGTCGGGTCGGAAATGCTCTTTACCTTGATACCCTTGAGGTTAGGCATAAACTGCTTTGTTGTTTCGTCATCAAGGAAATTTGTGCCAACCTTTTTATCGTCTGACGATGCGATAATCTTGCCGTCAGCGTCTGTCATAACAAATGAATTGATGCCGAGGTTCTTTACAAGTGAGGCATTTGTGTCAGCCGAAGTATTTTCCGTAACAACACTCGCAATTACATTTGCCTTTTCAAAGAGTGTGTTCATAAACTCAAAGTTATTATAGTTATAGTTGTTATTGTAATCATCAAGCTTGCTGCTTGCGTCATCAAGATAAACCTGATTTGTACTCTCTGTTTTTGTCGAAAGCAAATTGCAAACTACCGAAACGCAAACCATAACAACAGCAACAATAACTGCCGTTACAATTGCAATGCCTTTTTTTACCGATTTAGAATTACCCATTGTAATCTTCCTTTCAATTTTCCTTGCATAAAATAATACCATTATTCGACTTTGTTTTCAAGTACGGTTCGTGAAATAATTAACAGCTGCACATAATTTGACAATATTCTGCATTAACCGATTTTGGGAGACAGCTCTGCGAAAAAAGAATAATTTGAAAAAAATGATACATCTATGATACAATGGCAATATAAACTGTGTCTTGGAGGTGGGGTTGTTGGCTGACATATTGATTGTTGAGGACGAAAAGAATATTTCAAATCTTATTGAAATGGCTCTTTCTCGGCACGGGCACAAAACCGATTGTGTGTTTGACGGCGAAAGCTGTGCCGATGTTCTGGAGAAAAAGCACTTTGACCTTATTCTGCTTGATGTTATGTTGCCGAAAATCAGCGGTTTTGAGCTTATGGACTACATCAAAGGCTTTGACACACCCGTAATTTTCATTACTGCAAAATCAGATATATCGGACAGGGTTTACGGGCTTAACCTGGGGGCTGACGATTACATAACAAAACCGTTCAACATTTCGGAACTTCAGGCAAGAGTCGATGCGATACTGCGAAGATACAACAAGGCAAAAACAAAACTCAGCTTTAAAGACATAGTAATTGACACAAATTCAAGAATAGTCACCAAAAACGGAGTACAAATTGACCTTACATTAAAGGAATACGAAATACTTCTGCTTTTTGTACGCAACAAAAACATTGCCCTTTACCGTGAAATGATTTACGAAAGGGTATGGAATGAACCGTATATGGGTGATACAAGAACCGTGGATCTGCATATTCAGCGGTTAAGAAAAAAGCTTGATTTAAAAGACAACATTCAGTCTGTGTATAAAGTCGGTTACCGTCTTGTTGAATAAGCGGAGGGAAAGCCCTAATGAAATTTTCGTGGAAAATATTTTTTATTACCTTTCTTATTATAATTACTTCCTTCGGTGTGGGAGGTTTTCTCCTCATCAACACCGTTTTTACAAACACGCTGAACAACCGCATTGACTCAGCCAAAAAGAACAACAATTACATCACAACGGCACTTTCGGTATATGCAGACAACAACCTGCCCACCTACGGAAACTTGGAATATCTGCGCGTTTCGGCAATCGGATTTGCAAAACAAATTGCAGGCAATTCGGATTCTAAAATCAAAATCGGTTCAATAAACGAGCTCAGCTTTTCGGCAGAAAATGAATTTGCCCACGGTATGTCGGTAAATTCCAGAAAAAGCAGAGTAGTTACTGAAAATAAAAAATACTATATTCAGACAATAAGCAAAATTCAGCTTGTAACCAAAAGCTGTTATATTGAAACTGTTGACAATATAACAAGCGTGTACAGCGACCGTGATATGTACTGCACAATTTATCAGTTCATTCTCATAGGCGTTGCGTTGTTTGCATCAATTCTGCTTGTAATCTTCTCAAAGCTTTTGACAAGACCGCTTGTTAAGCTAAAGGATGCGTCAAAGGAAGTTGCCGAGGGCAACTTTAATATGAGAGTAAAGGAAAGCCACGGCATTACATCTTCAACCGAAATAACCGAGCTTTCGCAGAGCTTTAACACCATGGCAGATTATGTTGAAGACTACATTGAACAGCTAAAGCTTGCAACACAGAATCGTGACAACTTTATTGCGGATTTTACCCACGAGTTAAAAACTCCGCTGACATCTGTCATAGGTTATGCGGATATGCTCCGTTCATATGAAATGGAGCCTGAACAACGCAGAGAATGTGCCGACCTTATCTACAAAGAGGGCAGTCGGCTGGAGGCGCTTTCGCTTAATCTGCTAAACCTTATAGTTTTGAAAAATGACGAAATCAAAACCGTAAACATCAGAACGGACATAATTTCCGATGACATTAAAAAGTCTGTTCTCTTTATTTTGAAAAAATACGGTGTGAAACTCAAATTAAATGTTGAAAAAGCAGAAGTCAACGCAGAGCCGTCGCTCTTGAAAACGCTCTTGTACAACCTGATTGACAATGCCTGCAAAGCGAGTGAGAGCGGAAAGCCTGTTACACTCACGGGATATGTTGACAGCGACAGATACCGTTTTTGCGTTACCGACAGCGGTTGCGGAATTGCGGAAGATGACCTTGCCAAAATTACCGAACCGTTTTATATGGTTGACAAATCCCGTTCAAGGAGTATGGGCGGAGCCGGACTCGGACTTTCAATCTGCAACGAAATTGCAAAGCTTCACGGCTCAACTCTTGAAATCGTCAGTGAAGTCGGCAAGGGTACGGACATCAGCTTTACGGTAAGCCTTGCCGATAATTCTGCGGAAAGTGAGGATTTTGAAGATGAAATTTAACCTTAAAAAATCCGCAAAATATATCATCTGCACTTTGCTCACCTTGACCGTAGTCGCAACCGTTGTGTTTCTCCCCCGCTTTTATTATTCGGTAACGGACAATCGGGGTTCTGTCGGAAACACAGCCGAAACATTTAAACTTACCGCCGATATAACTACTTTGAGCGGCGGAGAATTTTTGAAACTCATTTCAAGCGAAGATACCGTTTGGGTTCTTCAAAACAATGCTCCGAAAACAGAAACTGTAATCAGCTATGCAAAAAAAGCGTTAAGCAATCTTGCAAATTCGCTTAAAGACACAAAATTATTTTCCAATATTGCAGGCTACATTCGGCCGTTTTTTACACTTGACAGCTGCAGCGGTTACAAACTTACAATGCGCGGAACACTTGACGGTAATGTAATTGTTTCGTCCGATTTTATGTTTGTAACATGCAACTATGCCAAAGAGGGCGCACAATACGGACTAAACATAACAATGCTGTTTGATATGGAAACTTTCACAATTTATGAGCTTAACATTGATACAACCTACCTGACGGACAGCGTTACCGGGAGTGAAATTTCTATTCCGTACAGCGACAGTTATGAACAGGAGCTGTACGGAAGAACCGAATACAGCGACAGTTATAGACAGGAGCTGTACGATGCACTCATAAAATACTGGGGTGTCAGTTCCGATTCAATAACGGTTAAGGCAAGTTCCGAATCTTTCAGCATCAACATCTGCCCACAGCCGTTTTTGGAATACAGCAAAATAAACAACGAACAATTTGATTATTATGGCTGATGAAACAACTATGATACATTTTTGAACAATTTCAGAAACAAGCCTTTTGTATAGTATAGATACACTTACGAAAGGCTTGTTTTTTATGGATATTAAAGAGTATGAGGAATTTTGTAAAAACAGTAAATACGGAAACTTTATGCAGTCGGCAGACTGGGCAAAGGTTAAAAAGGGTTGGATTCCCGAGTATGTTGCAGTTCGTGATGAAAGAGGGAAAATCAACGGCTGTACACTTGTGCTTGTAAAGAAAATACCGATTCTCAACACGGCAATGCTTTATGCACCGAGAGGCTTTGTATGCGACACTCACGACAGTAAAACCGTCAGAAAAATATTTGAGCAGATAAAGCTGATTGCAGAAAAATATCACGCATACACACTCAAAACCGATCCGCTGATTGACGAAACCGACTTTATCTCGATTAAAAATCTTGTTGACCTCGGCTTTGTTTATCACGGTGAAAAGCAGGGATATGACAACACCCAATGCAGAGAAAATTATGTGCTTGACATAAAAGATAAATCGTGTGATGAAGTTTTTGCAAATTTTAAATCAAAATGGCGGTACAACATCCGCCTTGCAATGAGGAAAGGCGTTGAGTGTAAATTCTGCGGTGAAGATGAGCTTGACGATTTTATGGAGCTTATGAAAGAAACAGGCAGGCGTGACGGCTTTGAAATTCGTTCGGAAGAATATTTCAGAAATTTTTTACAGGCATTTCACGGCAACGCAAAGCTCTGTATCACAAAGCTTGACGGAAAAGTTTTGTCGGGTGCATTGCTTGTAAATTATGCAAATGTTGCAAGTTATGTTTACGGCTGTTCATCAAACGAATACAGAAAATATATGCCGAATTATCTTATGCAATGGACGATGATTAAGTACGCAATTGAGAGTGGTTGCCATACATACGATTTTTGCGGTATTCCCTATTGGTATGACGAAACGCATAAAAACTACGGTGTCTACCGCTTTAAACAGGGATTTAACGGCAAAGTCAAAACCTATGCCGGCGAGTTTGACTATGTTTTCAGAAACGGAGTAAATCACATTGCCGACCTTGCAATGAAACTGAAAAAGCTTGTGTGAAATATTCATCTGCGTTGAATTTGCAAACCGTATATGCTAAAATAGAGTGGGTAAAATTATCCCACTCCATTTTTGTATCGGAGGAATTTTATGTTCTGCGATTTGCATACACATTCAACATTTTCTGACGGCACATTTTCACCCACGGAAATCGTTTTAAAAGCCAAAGAAATCGGGCTTGACGCCGTTGCACTCTGCGACCACAACACGGTTGCCGGACTTGACGAATTTGTTTCGGCAGGTAAAAAGTACGGCGTAATCACCGTTGCGGGGATTGAATTTTCAACCGAATACAATTCAAAGCAGCTGCACATTGTCGGTCTGTTTATCAAGAAAGAAAACTATTCAGACATAACCGAAATTATGGCTGAGTCGCAAAAATTAAAGGAGGAAAGCAACAAACTGCTCGTTAAAAATCTTGCGAAAGACGGCTATATTCTCGACTATGACGAAATCAAAAACAGCACGGTTGACGGCTTTGTAAACCGTGCAAACATCGCCGCCGCTCTTATGCAGAAGGGCTATGTTTCTTCTGTCAAAGAGGCATTTCAAACCTTGCTTATGTCAAAGTTCGGCTACTATGTTCCGCCGAAAAGACCGTCATCTCTATATATAATTGAAAGGCTGAAAGGTTTCGGTTCAATATCCGTTCTTGCACACCCGTTTCTCAATATGAACGAAGATGAGTTGAGAGAATTTCTGCCAAAAGCAAAGGCTTGCGGTCTTAACGCAACGGAGGCGTACTATTCGCTTTTTGACAATGCCGAAACAGAGCTTGCCGAGAAAATCTGTGACGAATACGGTCTTTTGAAAAGCGGCGGAAGTGACTTTCACGGAGCAACAAAACCCGATATTTCGCTTGGAGTCGGAAAAGGAAATCTTGCGATACCGACAGAAATATACAAAACTCTTGCTAATTGTTATCACAACTTCCGATTATAAAATCATCGTCATTATGCAATGCTCCCTGCATTTTACAAACACAACAATTTAATTTCGACTCAAACAACAAAAAACAGCGATGAAGAATAATCACCGCTGTTTTTTTGGTTTTGGATTTAAATTTTTTCAATTCAGGCTTATTTTATTTTAAGTGAAATATCAAAAGCCTTAACCGAATGAGTGAGCGCACCCATTGAAATGATATCGACACCGGTTTCGGCAATTTCACGAAGAGTTTCGTCCGTGATGCCGCCGCTTGCCTCAAGAAGTGCCTTGCCTGCCGTGATGTCAACAGCCTGTTTCATAAGCTCGGGGCTCATATTGTCGAGCATAATAACATCAACGCCTGCCTCAAGAGCCTGATTGAGTTCGTCAAGGTTTCTTACTTCAAGCTCAACCTTGGTCATATGACCGAGTTTTGATTTAAGCTTTGAAACAGCGTTGGCAATTCCGCCGCCTGCGTCAATGTGGTTATCCTTGAGCATTGCGGCATCGGAAAGATTGTAACGGTGATTTCTTCCGCCGCCAACCGTAACGGCGTACTTCTGGAGCGGACGCATACCCGGGAGTGTCTTTCTTGTGTCGGCAATAGAAGCCTTTGTGCCGCTGACAATTTCAACAGCCTTGTTTGTTGCGGTTGCAATACCGCTCATATGCTGAATAAGGTTGAGAGCCGTTCTCTCGCCCTTTAAAATTGTTCTTGTCTTGCCGTGAATTTCAGCGATGATTTCGCCCTTTACAAGCTTGTCGCCGTCATGCTTATAAACCTTTGCCTCAAAACCGTTTGGCTGAAGAATTTCAAACACACGGAGCGCAACCTCGATACCGCAAAGAACACCTGAACTTTTTGCAAGGAAAATTGCCGTGTTTTCTTGATTTTCGTCAATAAGGTAATCGGTTGTTGTGTCAAGATAGTTGATATCCTCAAGCAATGCGGTTTTGATAAGATTGTCAACATAAATGCTGTTAAGTGTCATCAGTCTGTACCCTCCATAATTTCGTCAAAAATGATACTTGCAACAATTGCCGCACTTCTTGCCTCAACAAGGTCGGAATTGATTTCGTACTTTTCTGCAAACAGTTCACTCATAATCTCGTGAATCTGCTTACTGCTTTCTTCATATTTTTCAGGCTTCGGAAGAACAAAATATGCGTCCTGCAAAATCTCTCTGATTTTTGAACGACAGCCATGCGGCATGGTCTTGCCCTCAACAGGGCGGTAAACAGGCTCTTCGCCAAGAGTTCTTCTGCCGAATTTATTGATTTTATCCGTAATATCAAGAGCGGCTGTTCTTGAATAAACAAGCGCCTCAAGGAGCGAGTTACTTGCAAGACGGTTAGCACCGTGAACACCTGTGTGTGAGCACTCCCCTGCGGCATACAAGCCCTCAACCGTTGTGCGTGAATGAAGGTCAACATCAATACCGCCCATAAGGTAATGCTGGCACGGAAATACAGGGATTCTGTCCTTTGTGATGTCAACGCCCTCTTCAAGGCATCTTTCATAAATCATCGGAAAACGATTTCTTACAAAATCAGCCGGCTTGTGAGTTATGTCAAGATAGAAATTTTCGCTGTTTGTCTTGATTGATTCAAGCATAACCGCATTTGAAACAACATCTCTCGGAGCAAGCTCTCCTCTGCTGTCATAATTTGAGGCAAATCTCTCGCCGTTGCAGTTGAGCAGAACCGCACCCTCACCACGAACAGCCTCACTTATAAGAAAACGCTCTCTGCCATGATCAGCCGCAAATGCTGTCGGGTGAAACTGTATTCTCGAAAGATTTTTAATTCTTGCACCAAGCATATATGCAAACGCAATGCCGTCACCTGTTGCAATTGCGGAGTTGGTTGTGTATTTATAAACTCTGCCGATACCGCCTGTTGCAAGCAGACAGTAGTTACAGCCGTAGTGAAGCTTTTCACCGTTTCTCAAAATGCTTATATAAAAACCGTTCAGCACCTTGTCAATCGCATAAACAAGAGCGTTGTCACACACGGTAACATTTTTAAGCTGAGTAACCTTTGCGATAAGTCCGTCAACAATTGCCTTGCCTGTTGAATCCTTATGATGAACAATTCTGTTTCTGCTGTGACCTGCCTCCAGAGTTTTGCACATTGTGCCGTCCTCGTTAAGGTCAAAATCAACACCGAGGTCTTTGATTTTAAGAACATCCGAAGGACCTTCGGTAACAAGCTTTTCAACAGCAGAAAGAGTATTTTTATACTTTCCCGCAATCAATGTATCCGTAATATGCAGCTTGTAGCTGTCGTGAACCGTATCAAGCACACACGCAACACCGCCCTGTGCAAGAGAGCTGTTTGAAAGCTGAAGTTCACGCTTTGAAACAAGAAGAATATTCACGCTTTCGGGAAAATTAAGTGCCGCATAAAGTCCTGCCGCACCTGTGCCAACGATTACAACATCAAATTTCTTATCCATTTCCAAGTTCCTTTGAAAAAATTTATCTGTTACACACGGCATCACACAGAATACCGTTTACAAATTTGTCCCTGTATATTATACTACTAATTGTAAGATTAGTAAATACAGTAAATAATTTTGAAAGGGCGATTATTATGGCTGAAAATACAATTCCGAACGATCCGATGATTCTTTTAAGCTTTGTTAATACAAAGCTGCGTGATTTCTACCCCAGCCTTGATAAAATGTGTGACGATCTCGGTTGCAGTAAAGAAGAAATTGAAAGCAAGCTTTCTGCAATTGACTACAAATACAACGCAGAACTCAATAAATTTGTCTGATTACAAAGGAAAGTCCGTTTTATCGTACACCTCATTTGATATGATTAACATATAGGATACCTAAATTGCCAAAGTGAAGTTCGGATTTTTGAGAAAAAAACGAGAAATACCACGGGTTCACCTTGACAAAAGAGTATGGTAAAATGAAAACGGTTACTGTCTGCGGAAAGCAGGAAAAAATGAGTCGTTTAACATTGGCTGAAAGGATTGTGATTGAGTGCGGCATATACCAAAAATTAAAGCTAAGCGAGATTGCAAAAAAGATTGACAAATCTCCCGAAAGTGTTTCAAGGGAAATCCGAACAAACAGAACAATTGCACCGTGAGAACATCATTTTGGAAAGGATTGTCACTTTGCAGGAGAGTGCAAAACAAAAGGACTATGCGGAAAAAATGGATGCTCAAGGCAGTGTGTAGCTTGCCGAGAATACGATTGCCGGGAACTTTGTTCAAGATACAACAATACACCCTGCTCAATTCTTTCAAAACCGCCGTATGTTTGTAACATCTGTGGGCGGAGAAGAAAATGCAAAGCAGATAGAGCCTATTACATCGCACAGCAAGCGGACGCAATGGCAAAGCGCAGATATTCTAATTCCCGAAGCAAAATACAAACTCGTGGAGAAGAACTCGAAAAGCTCGATGAATTGGTTTCACCACTGATTCTAAAAGGACAACCACTTGCCCATATATGGTCGGAGCACGGCGAAGAACTCAGCATTTCACAAAGAACTCTTTATCGCTATATTGATCAAGGTGTTTTAAGTGTGGGAAACATTGACCTCAGACGAAAGGTTGCCTACAAGCCGAGGAGAAAGAAAAAGGAAGCTTCCGAAGGCTTTTTGAATCAAGAGTTTCGTAAAAGCCGAGGCTATGACGATTACCTGAAATATATGGAAAAGCACCCCGATACACCTGCGATTCAAATGGATACGGTCAAGGGCTGTCGTGAACAGGGAAAGCGCCTTCTAACCATTCATTTCTGCAATACCAATATGATGCTGATGCTTTTAATGCGTGACGGCAAGGCTGATACGGTGGTGGAGCAGTTTGATATGCTGACGGGACTGTTAGGGCTTGAAGAATTTCGCAGAATATTTCCGGTCATTCTTACCGACAACGGCAGTGAATTCAAGCGTACGAGAGAATTGGAAACTACCGAATCCGGCAAGAAAAGGACAAAAGTATTTTATTGCGACCCTCAGGCGTCCTGGCAAAAGCCGCAGATTGAGAAAAACCACGAATTTATCCGCTATGTTCTGCCGAAGGGCAAAACGCTAAATCCGTATACGCAAGAGGATATTACAGTGCTGATGAATAACATAAACAGTATTCGCCGGGATTCGCTCGGCAACAAGTCGCCCTATGAGGCTACGACCGATAAAAGCATATTTCGGTTAATGGAATTGATGGGGCTGCACCGTATACCGGCAGATGAGATTAACTTAACACCTACTCTGCTGAAAAGATAATTTAAACTAATTGCAGATAGTGACCGCAACATATTTCTTTAACAAGGCAGGTTGCGTTCACTTAGACAAAACGGGATTTCAATCTGTCTGCTTTGCTATGCAAAAACGGCAGTGAAATATATTAAAAGACGGCTTTTCAAAACAATAACCGTTCTGAAAAGCCACAAATTCACTCTTATTTGGCTTTGTCAAGTTAATGCTATATATTTACCCTTACTTCACTTTGTCATTTAAGCAACATATAGGATATCCCATATGTTAAGGAGGAAATTTTATGGGCATTTTCGATTTTGAAAGATTGTTTGATTTAAACCATGACGGAATGCTTGATCCGCTTGAAAAAGGTCTTGAGTTCACCGTGATTGAGGATATTATGAATGATGACGAAGATGAAGATAATGACGAATTGTTTTCGTCTGATTCAGATGATGAATTTGACTCGGATTTCGACGATAATTTCTGATTTTATTCAGCAAACAATTTAATCTTCAAGCAAAAAGCGAGATGAATTTTTCGATTGAATTCATCTCGCTTATATTTTTATTTATCGTGATTCTGTTCAAGCGTTACAGCTTGTAATTGTCCATAACCTTTTCCAAGGTCTTGTAATCATCATCGGAAATTTTATACACGGTTGAATTGTCTTTGTCAACACAGATTTTGTCAGCACCGCCGACACGGATATTGTGGGTAACAATTCCGTCTTTGCGTGTTTCAATAAGGATTCCGCCGTCAAACTCACCACTTGTACCGCCTGTTTCGGCTGATTGCAGAATATTCTTGACCGTCTTGAAATCAACCTTGCCAAGCACAGCGGTTGACTCGTCCGACATTACGACGGTTATTTCATCAATATCGGAAAAATTAACCTTGTCTGTAATTTTCGTATCACCGCAACCGCAAAGCATTACCGCAACGAATAACATCATCACAAAAGCCAAACAAACCGCTCTGAATTTTTTCATATAATCTCCCCCACAACTATTGATTATGAGAAAAGTATAAATAATAATTTTCGCAAAGTCAACATCTCTGCAAAAAATGTCGATTGATATAATCCAACTTTTATGTTAAAATTTAGATATCAAAATATTTTCGGAGAACATTATGAAAAATGTGGTTAAAAACGAGTTGGAAAGTGTAAAAGCTGAAAATAATTGGCTTATCCGTCAATGGAAACATCATCCTATAAAAATGATATTACGCATTTTAGCAATAGTTGCGGCTGTTTTTACAGCTCTGTTTGTAGGCGGTCTTGCAACAGCATTGTTAAACAAAATCGGATATAGCGCAATAAAAAACATAGTCTTTATAGCATATAATAAATGGGCAGGCTTTGCATTCGATGCAATATTTGGAATACTGTTTGTCGTATTTTTAATAATATTTGTTGCCTTAGTCGAAGTAACTTCAGACGCAGTACTATTAAAGAGAGGTAAACATTTAAAATCAAAAGAAGAAACATCTTTTTCCGAAAAGGAAATTGAAGAAGAACAATCCGACAAAAAATATGATAAAATTGCAAAAGCTGTATTGATTGCCATTCCGATAGTCACAATTTTGATTTTTCTCGGAAGTGTGTATGTATTTACATTTAACACCACGGTTTTCACCAAAAATACGGTAATAGAAAAGTCGCCGTTTAATCCGTCAGGAACGGAGTACGGCTATTCAGATGTTGCAAAAATTGAAATTGATAACAAAGACGGCAGCAATTTATACCTTGACTTACATATGAAAAACGGCAATACCGTAACAGTCGATTACAGCGGAGGAACTGACTCCGACAACGAAAAATATATCGACTATCCCGAGGCATTCATAAAAGATTTTCTGAACAATTCCCATAACAAAAATATTCCAGTAACATTCAATTGCACATACGAAGATGTCACCGCATATAACTTCAACGATGAATCCCTCACTTATATTAAAGAAATTTTTGAAGACAATAAAAAGAGTAAATAAAATGCATACATAACCAAAACAAGCGGCAGAACTTAATCTGCCGCTTGTAATTCTCATATATTAAATTTTTTCGGGTTACCTCAACTATTGATATTAAGCCGTAAAAAAGTTAATAAGTAAAATCGACAAACCCCTTACGAGATTTGTCGATTTTTGTCAGGGTTGAGCAAAAAAGATGTTTTTGCCAATTTTTATGGTAGTTTCGAACCAACGAATGTAAAGCGCAAGATATTTATACTTTGCATAAGGTATATTATATTCGCCCAAACTGCCCGAAGGACAGCAGCACACGGAGTAAACCGTATATCACCTCGAAGCGATATAACTCGCCGTAGGCGAATATAACTGAAAAAAATGGATTTTTGTTTTTGATAGATGGATTCGAACTCTTGTATTTCAATGGCTTGGCAAAGCAAAGTTACCATTATGCTTTGCACACACCAATTTTCCTAAAAATTATAAGAAGTTGGGGATGAAATAGAAAACTAATTTATTGGCTTAATATCAGCCAGTGCCTGCTCACAACGCTCCCCAATTTCACGTATGTCCGTATTTAATTCTTCAACTTGAAACGAAAGTACATTATTCAACCTATTGTCATATATCTGAATACTATTGTTGGAATCATTATTATCAAGTATTTTTTTCACTTTATTAAAAAGATCGCACATCATTTTATGCGCATTAACTAATCTAAAAATATCTATACCATTAACATTTCCAAAAATATTTAAGCAGTCTTTTCGCCTGTCTTGATGCGTAATTTCTTTTGTTTTATTCACAGACGTTCTTAAATAATATAATGTTTCATGGAAATAAAATGTGCGGACTTCTAAATTTGTCAATCTTTCAATTTCGTTTAAAAATTCATACGCAATTATTAAATGGTCAAAAGCAATATGATCGAAATCATCAATAAGTTCTTTTGTCTTCTGAGCCGAAATTTCTGGTGAATGTATTCTTTTGTTATAAAAATGTTTCTTGATTGCTTTAGCTATCACAGAGTAAATTTTGCTGATAACAACGAACAAAATACAATATAGTATGATTGCTATTACAAAGAGACATACTACTGCACAGATATTCAGCGGCTTTCCTGATGTATTTGTAAAATAGGTTTCTGCCAAATAAGTCAAAAATAACGATAAAGCCGCTGAGAATACTACCTCTGACAGTTTATCAAATCCACCACCTTCATTTTTGGCATAATCATTTATCATTTTCTTCGTTTTTGTATAGATGTGATGACGCGTTAACTCTAGATATTTAAAACTATTAAACATGGGTTTTCTCCTCACTCATTACTCACTTAAAAATAGCATTAAGCGGACTATATAATCCATGAAAGTCGTTGCTCAAAGCTCTTTGGGCATACATATCATTTGGAATGGTTTTTTTACAGCTGTCATAGGCATCAGCATATTCTTTGTAAAATGCAATTAAATATGTTTTATTGACCAAAGACTGCAATTCCACAGGAATGTCAAATCCGTCATTACGTATTTCTTCAACAATTTGTGCTACTGCCTTAAAAATATAGGCAACTTTAAAAGGAATTTTGACAAATAGTTTGTTCGTATTTCTTTCCGTTTTCTGATAATAAAACCGTATTGCTGCTACTTCGCGCTTTGACGTCCTTAGAACGGGGTTTCTCCAATTTAATCCTAAAAGTTGATTTGTCCTTTGCCTAATAGCCATGTAGGCACTACCTATTTCTTTTCTATCACGATATGGCTTATGTGCCCCAATAAAAAAGAGCAGTTTGTCAAAATTAGTATTACCACTATTTGAAGTTTCATCAGGCAATGAGACACGATAATACTTGTTATATCCTTCTGAGAAAATCAGCTTCTTATCCATTCTATACTCTCCTAAAAGTAAAACTTGTCATTTTATTGTAGCAAATATTGTCGATTTTTTCAAGATATACAGTCAAAAAAGAACTGTTTCCAATCGCAAGTAAATTCTCAAAGTAAAATGTAACAGTGCAATTTAGAGTTGTATTTACTCTAAGAATAAAAATAGGTAGCATTTAGTTTGAGAATTTACCTTTACTATTAAGATACGACTACATTTTACTATAAGCTTCATATTCGCCGACAAACACCACCTTAATTTTCTCCTTTGATTCAACGATTACGTAATCAATGATTTGTCTGATTATTACATCGTTAAATTCCATGGGATGATTTTTAAGACCTTCGATAATTTGGAAGATTTCATCAAGTCTTGTTTTTGTATTTGCCTGTCTGCTGCTTGAATTTTCATATATTTGCCGCTCTTTTTGCAGGCTGAGTTTTTTGATTAAAATTTCTTCAAACTGTGATTTTAAGTAATCTGTATTTTCAGTTTTTATCTAATGATGAAATTTGCAGTTTATTATATCATATCACACCTTTAATATATTTAAATTTCAATATATTGTGACTCTGACTCGTTGGATCACTATTAGCTTTCATACTCATGTTATAATTAACCAATGGGGGTTGATATATCATGAAGCGAAAATATGATGAAAAAGAAAAACAAGCAGTCATTGACCGTTATATATCTGGTAAGCCATCTACGAGTACCCTCAATGACACTGGCATACCCAAGAGTACCTTTTACAGTTGGCTACATATATACTGTGAAGAACAAAAATTATTGGGGTGAAAGTCGGTAAATATCCGCAATTTTCATTTGCTTGAAAACAAAGTTGCACGCTTGGAAAGTATCATTGAAATACTCAAATCTGCAACCTGCACACCGAGTTCACCATTGAAGCAACGACTATATGCTGCTGAACAGCTTTACGGCAAATATCAGGTGCATGTAATCTGCGATGCGTTTGACATACCCTGAGGAACATTTTATAACCATGTTCTCCGCAACAAGAAAGACAACACGTGGTATGCAAAACGCCGGGAGAAACTTCGGCTTCACATACAGGAGATATACGACGAAAGCAATCAGATTTTCGGTGCCGCCAAAATTGCGGCAGTTATGAAAAGTGAAGGATTTAAAGTCAGTAATGAAATGGTGCGCACACTCATGCGTAATATGTGATTGGTCAGCATTCGGCAGTCTGCTAAAAAACTATATGAGGACGAAGGGCACAAATACAAAAATTACCTTAATCAAGGGTTTGATGTGAACAACCCTAATGAAGTATGGGTTAGTGATGTTACATATTTCAAGTACGGTAAAAACGCTTATTACATTTGCGTGATTATTGACTTATTCTCACGTATGGTTGTGGGATACAAAATTGGAAAAACAATAGTACACAACTTGTAAAGTCCACTTTTCAGATTGCATATAAAGTACGTCAACCGGATTCGAGTCTGATATTCCATACTGACCGCAGCGGCAACTATAGTTCCAAAACTATGAACAACTATATACGATCGTTACACATCGCGCACTCTTTTTCGCGTGCGCACGTGCCTTATGACAATTCTGTAATGGAGTCATTCTTTTCTTCTATGAAGCGTGAAGAATTGTATCGTACAAAGTATCGCTCAGAATCGGACTTTCGAAATGCAGTGGACAGGTACATCATTTTCTACAACACCAAACGCCCACACAAAAAACTGCAATACAAGACTCCTGAACAGAAGGAAGAAGAATATGCCTTGAAGGATGTGGATTTGTAAGGAACGTGCAAATAGACTGACGGGTTCGAAAAGGTTTGTTTTTTATCTTTGGATTATAAAATTTGAGTTTTTTGTTTTTAGTCCAGCTAACAAAAAGAAAAAACGACCTTGAAAAGCCGCTTAAATACTAGGGTTATAAAGAAAAACACCACTCAGTCCAAACCCTGGGGGTTCAGATTGCAATGGTGTTTTCAAGTGTAAAACGCTAACAATTAATTGTTTTCTCATTAATTTTTGACTATTAATAGCTTGTAAAGTGTTCTTTATCCTAATATTATAAATAAAGTGGGGCGATTATTGTGGGCAATATATTTAAATGGATTTGTGACAATAAGGAATGGTTATTCTCAGGATTAGGAATAACAATAATTGGATTAGCAGTTGCATTTTCTAAAAAAATCACAATCACATTTAAAAGGTTGTATAAAAAAATTAAAATAACTTTGCATGACATAAAATTTAAAAATCTAAAAGAGAATAAGGATTTTGATGATTCCTTATTTATATCCGAAAAACCATATAATGGTATTTCTATACCACTAAATAAAAAATTTAAAAAGTCATGGACAATAAAAAATAATGGAAATGTGATATGGAAAGGAAGAACTCTTAGATGCGTTGAATATGCAGGAGACTGTTTTTACCCAGTAAAAGATACAATAAAAATACCGACTACATTGCCAGGTCAAATAATAACACTAACAGTCGAATACAATGTTACACAACTAGGAAATTATAGATCAAAATGGAAAATGTATGATAAAGACAATAATCTAATTTATCCACAAAAAAGTATTGGCTTGTGCTCCATGTAATAGCGGTACCAGAGTAAAACAAAGAAAATAGGGTTTGTTTTACATCAATTAATTCTTTCAGTTCTTATATAATAATTATGAAAAAATTTTACTTTTCAAAATATACTACTTACTATTTTCAAATTTATTGCAAAATAATTAGTGATACATAATATACAAGTTTTAAATAAAGGTATTTAAATTTATTTTTTAATCGCAAATTGCTATTGCAATTTGCGATTGTTTTTTCTTTCCCTTTGAAACACAGCAGATTCACCGTCTTTCTTTTTCCTATTCGTTTTATAAATTATAGATTGTTGTTGGGTATATTCTAAAGAACTTACAAGTGCATTATATGTCCCTAACAACACTAAAAGAAAGTTTTTCATAACTCTTTTTGCCCGAAAAAGAAAAAATATTCCTAAAGAAAGAAAAATAATTGCGAAAGCAATAAGTCCTATGTAAGAGTTGTACACTGAGTCCGACAATCCAATTGTCTTGAAAATATTAATAGACGGCTGTGCTTGTGTAAAGATAAACACAATTGAGAGGATAGACAAAATCAAGAAGCAGGTCATTAAAGTTATTGACATATCAACAAGTGCCCTCAATTTTTCTGTTTTCTTGTCTTTTCCAGTAATAGAAACATAGTATTGACATATAGAAAAGACATATCCGTTGACATATTTATTTTCAAATTTCTGTTTATTCTTATCAGCCAATAAATTTTCAAGTAATTCATTTGCAAAATTCCTATATTCCAAGAGAACAATCGGATTCTTAATTATTTTGTTTGATGTTTCTTTTTTTAACCCTGCATCAACATTACCATTCAAGATACTACTACTCATTCCGTTATATATCTTAAATAACTTATTGTCAACTATGGCTCCTAATTCCTGCAAAAGCAATCCGATAATATAGATTAACAGGATAATTTCCAAACCTTTTAAGAATGTTATATTACTCCAAATTAATTCTTTTATGTCTGAATCGATAATGCAAATACCAAAAGTAAATATAGAACCTGCTAAAAGGACATTTAAAAAGTCATAAATTCCTAAATGTTCTAATAAATTTGTGGACTCAAAAGAAGTATTCATTATTTATCCCACCTTAAACACTACTATTTTTAGAATCCTTTCTATTTGTTTTTTATATCTTTAAAATTGAATTATATCAGTAATTCAATTTTATGTACATTAAATTATGACATTTTTTGGGGCAATGATTTTATTGCCGGTTTATTTCTTATAATTTTATAATAACCCTCCTTTTCGGAATTCTCGTAACTAGCAATTAATTTATTTTCCTTAAACGCAGTAAGTAGTTTTTCGTTTTCATCATTGATTTCAAATTTTGGTCTGCTGCGTGTATCGAATATTTTTAGATAGTCAGTTAAGTCAAGCAGAGTAAGTATTTCTTTTATCAAACTCTCATCAAGGTCTGGCATCATTGATATTAATAGATCAACTTTTAAGTCTCTGCTCAGTCTGTCGGAACGAATAAGATCATTTTTTAATTTTTCCGAAACAGACTTTGGATTATCAATAACACTTTCTATATACTGTACAGCATAATCAAATATCTTTATTTGGATAGAATCAACCCAGTTCTCAAATGATGAAAACAAAACCATCAAATCGGATTCCATAAGATTGTTCTTGAGAATATATAAGCATATAGCAGAAGAATAATCCCTTCCAACTACCGAGATTTCATCGTTAGAAAACTCAAGCAACTTGATTTTAAGTTCATCACTAATATTCCAAGTCAATATCTCTAATAGCTCATCTTGTGAAAACAAATCGTCGTTCATTATATCAACATACTGTTCTATATTTTTAAAAATAAAATTATAATTTTGATCTGGATAGTTTTCTCTTAAAAACTCCAGGTTTTTTGATGTCATCCTAATTATGTTATTACCGATTAAGATAGCAATTTTATCATCGGAAATTTCTGTAATATCAAAATCATCATAATAGAAATCTAATGAAACTAATATTTGTTCATACTTACTATTTTCAATTGATTCACATACAATCACGCAGCCAAACAACTTGTCTTTAGTATTCTCATCATACTCTACCTTTGAAAAATCCAAATCAATATTACATCTATTGATATAGGCAATGACACTTTCATTAAGTTTCACAGCATTGAAGCAATCCATAATATTGCTCTCGGAATATTCCACTATATCTGCATCCAACAATAGCGACCACAAAGAATCATCGGTGATCTCCTTTATAGAAATAATAGTTGTCCGTAGTGCAGAAATATAAGAATGTTTATGCTCAATAGTGAGATCAGAATTATTTAATATTGTAATAGCTACCTTTTCGTCATCACAAATCATCCCATCACTCATCTTCAGGATAATATCAAAATACGTGTTGATATTCTGATTAATATATTGAGTTGTTGCAGAATCAGGACGGGAACACAATAGCGTGTAATTTTTATGAAGGATATCCTCATCGTTTTTTTCTTCTAAAACTTCTCTTTGAATAAGTTGTAGGTTTTCATCATTAATCTCATACAAAGATTTCTCATATACAGCACGGAATAAGTTTTTATCTAATTCATCATAATCAAAGCCACTAAAGCATACTCCCAGCAGAGTAAAACAATGAATTAATCTGTCAATATCGGGGTTGTCTATTGTAAGATAGTCTCGAGAATTAGAAATATATTCACATAAGCAATTATTCTTATTGACTGATTCTATAATTTCATCATCAGAATAATAGATTGAGCAAATTGAATATCTGCGTATTTGTTGCTCAGATAGACAGTTTTCCCTGAGGGCAGTTAGGAATAATTCAGGCCATCTCATATTAAGATACCTAATATAAGAAGGCAATTCAGGTGCTATATCAAAATATGCGCCAATAAACTTAAAATTCTTTGTGTTTTTGAGTTGATCGATAAACATTTCAATATATTCCAGATTAGACGATGAGTGAAGTAAATATGTGAGCAAGTCAAAATTTAGTATCTCTTCTTGATCAAAATCCACTAATCTAAGTCGTGAAACAACCAACTGTGGATTCTTTAATTGATAAGTATATTCTTTTGCCTTCTTATCGGTTATACTGCGTAGGAATATTTTATCAATGCGGCCTAAACTATTCTCGTAAAAATAGGACATATAATCAGCATAGGTTTCATCAATATAGCCATTACGAATAAGAAATTTCAAGAGGTCAAAATATTCGCTACTTTTTATCTCATTAAAATTAGTTATTTCCCCAATTTCATTTTTAGTAGTAATTTTAAATATGGAATCGATATTTTCGCGAGAAATTATTTGAAAAAGTTGTTTGTTGTGTATTTTATTTAATTCTTGTTCCATATTATAAATCTCTTGTTGTAATTCGAATATTTTTTCATCCTTTTTATAATCAATGCCCTGTTTGCGTGATAAGTATTCTTTAATTCTATCTTTATTTAAGTAGTTTGTTACAAAATCATTTAACTCGTCACTTTGTTTGTGTTCCCAATTATAATTATTTAAATACTTATGTGCAAACACAACATTTAGTTCTTCTATTGTATCAAAGTGTTCAGATTTTAATTTATCAATATAATTTTGTCTTTGAGAAATAGAATTCTGAAGACTTTTAATTTCGTTTTCAATGAAATCATTTTTTGAATTAAACAGTGTATATACAAATCCTTTATTAAGTTGTAAATCAGCAAAGTCGCTGGGAAAAAGATTTTTATATGCAATTATGGCGAGCATTTTATTGTAATCTGGTTCTATTATATTTAGTCTATTGTAATAAATCATAAACTCATTATAAATATTCTTCAAAAGGCGCATATCATCAATATATAGCGATAAACCTTGTAGAAAACTTTCGTTAAACTTCTCAAATACTCCACCTTTTTTGAGATGAGAAATAAACTGATCATAAGAGTTAGACCAATCTACTACCGGAACAACCGGGACAATATAGTCAAAAAATTTTGTCCTGTCCTTTGATATAAAAAGATCATCACGTAGCAAGTAGAAAAATCGAATAACATTATTTCCTTTTTTATGTATATTAGCAAGTGTATTTATTTCACGAAGTCGTTCAAAAATTTTAATCGTGTTGAAGCGATCCATATCTTCGAACACAATTACATTTGCATCCGAATTTTCAAACAGATATAGTACTTCATTCAAATATTTGTCGAAATAAGAATCGTCACTTTCCTCAAAAATCTCAATTTCATTGCCTTGCAAATTTATTTTACGAAAAATATTCCTATTCTTTTGAATATTTATCAGTTCATACACAATTAACGAAAATAAACAAGTTATTATAATTCCAACAACTATTAACGCATATTGATTTGTAGAGAATGATAGTAAAGACTTAAACCAATTATCAGAAAGGGAATTTACATAGTCTTTCCACATATTAAAACAGGTAAAATAAATGATGGAAACTGAAAGCAATACAACCACTATTGTCCTTATTAAAACACTTTTGAAACTAATTGTTTTCTTAACTTTGAAATTGGTCTGCGGGATTTTTTCTGACGGAATTTGATGTATTAGTTGATTGAGAATTTTGCCTTCTAATGCAAATTCATTTGCTCCTTTTTTATTCTCTTTTGTTTCATTTTCTTTATCTGAAGACTGGAAGTGTGCGAGAGAAATATGCAAAAAGCGTAATTTTTCATGTTTTTTCTTGTACGAAGCAAGAACGCTACTTTTTCCGGCACTGTATGCACCAGTAATAGCAACATTCTTTATATCTGGGTTATCAAATACATAATCTATCGCTTCTTCATACACTTCTAAATCCATATCATCAATTGGTGTTAATCGTTCAAAATGATATTTACTCTCTGCCATATCTGTCACATCCTTTTTATTATTTTCCATTAACGCTACGCAAATCATCAATGCAAATATCACTAACTAAATTCCAAATGCGTAACATTACTCAATATTTCTAACTCCGTTTACTATTTCCAGAAAAATATACAAATCGGTTTTGAATCCTAATATTCATACTATTGATTGTCCCTAATCGATAAAAAAATTACACTTTTTATTTTAATTATATCACATTGGTCAAAAAGTTACAATATATTTGGCACTTTATAAAGTTATATCTTTACAACTCCTGCTCCACCTCATATCCGCCGACAAATACCACCTTAATTTTCTCCTTTGATTCAACGATTACACAATCAATGATTTGTCTGATTATCACATCGTTAAATTCCATAGGGTGGTATTTAAGACCTTCGATGATTTGGAAGATTTCATCAATTCTTGTTTTTGTATTTGCCTGTCTGTTGCTTGCGTTTTCATATATTTGCAGTTCATTTTGCAGGCGGTGTTTTTTTATTAAGATTTCCTCAAGCTGTGATTCCAAGGCTTCTGCGTTTTTCATATCTGAGGTTATGCGGTTAAGTAAATCGGCATATTCTTTGTCAAGCCTTGCGATTTCTATTTGAATATCTATTGTTTTATCCTCGGTTTCTTCGCCTGAAAGTCCTATTCGAATGTGTTGTTTTAATTTTTTAAGCACTTCCGAGCATTTACCTATGTTATTTTGAACAGCTTGTACAATAGCATTCTGCAGGGCACTTTCTTCAACAGAAGGGGAGTGATGGCAATATTTTTTTCCGTAGTCAAGCCTGTTTATACACCGCCACACAATTTTCTTTTCGCCGTTGGTCGTTGTCCATGTACATCTTCTATAGGGAGTATGGCACTCACCGCAGATTAGGAGCTCTGATAAAGCATATTTGCTTGAATACTTACCAAGCTCGGTTTTTGTGCCAACTTGTTTAACCTTTTTCTTACTGCTTCTCCTTGCCATTTCTTCCTGCACACGATTAAATTTTTCAGGTGAGATAATAGCCGGATGATTATTTTCAACATAATATTGAGCTCTTTCTCCGTCGTTTCTTTTAACCTTTTTCGAGATACAGTCAATTACATATGTCTTGTTTATCAGGGCATCACCTTTATACTTTTCATTTGAAAGTATGGATTTTACTGTCCCGTAATACCAAACTTTCTTTCCCGTGGGAGTTTTAATCTGAGTATCGTTCAGATAATCCGCAATTTTGCGGATACTGTCACCCTCAAGGTATTTATCATAAATCTCTCTGATGATTTTTGCTTCACCTTCAACTATTTCAGGTTTTCCGTCTGAGCCTTTCTTGTATCCCATAAATGAGTTATAGGAAAATGCTGCTTTGCCTTCTTTGGCACTTTGCTGCTTGCCCCACCTGACATTGGCACTGATATTCTCTGCTTCGCTCTGTGCTATACTGCCGTAGATTGTGATATAGAATTCGGCTCCTGCATCCTTGCTGTGAAGTCCCTGTTCTTCAAAAAACACATCAACATTTAGCTCTTTCAGAATTCTTATATATTTCAGACAGTCAAGTGTATTTCGTGAGAACCTTGAAATTGACTTCGTTATAATCATATCAATTTTATGCCGCTTGCAGGCTCGAATCATTTTCATAAATTCATCCCGCTTTTTTGCGCTTGTTCCCGATATACCTTTGTCTGCATAGATTCCTGCAAAAGACCATTTCGGCTCACTGTTGATTTTGTCGGTATAATGCTTTACCTGAACCTCATAGCTGTTGAGCTGTTCTTCCATTTGGGTGGATACACGGCAGTATGCAGCCACCCTAATCTGCCTGTAAGCAGTTTCAGACTGCGTTTCGGTATTAAGCGTGGGAGCTATGTAATTGACTTTTCGTTGCAGCACTTTTTGCTCCATATTGCACCTCTGATTTTTTGATTATTTTTAAGCGTTATTTCTATATAGTCCTTGTCAAGCGTTATTGCGGTAATTGTTCGAGAGAACAGCGATAATGAAAAAGCTGAAAGCGGACTTGTGTTAAAGTCTGCTCTCAGCTTTTCCGTTATATGATTCATATTTTTGATATTAGCATACTTCAGGGATGCATTTTTGAATATCATCTCCGTAATACTGTCTTTGTTGATTTCGCCGTATTCAAGGGCTTTTCTTATCTCGTTTTCAAGCTTTACTGTTTCCTTGCTGATTACACCGCAGTCATCGTTATCCTTTATCAAGTCGGGATTTTTAATTATGCGGTTGAGCAAGTCTGTTATTTTCTCAATCAGCGTATCATCGTTAAGGTGTATTATATTATGACATTCACTGTTTTTGCAAACCCATCTTGTGCCCTGAACACATCTCATTTCGTGATTGCGCTTTAACGGTGAACCGCAGTCGGCACATAATATCGGAACATTGAGATTATATATGTCAGACGACCTGTCAACACCCTTTTGAGTGTCCTTTGCAGATTTTACTTTATTTGCTTTTTCAAATGTATCTTTATTGATTATGGATGGATAAGTATCTGCTCCTGTGTAAATATCGTCATCAATTATTCGCTTGATTTTTCCTTTGTTCCATGATGCTTCACCGACCATATATTCAACATTTTCCGCAATCATAAGTTGTGCTATTTTTATCAATGACAAGCCGTTAATATACAGGTCAAATATTCTTTTCACTGTTGTTGACTCTGTCGGATTTACCGTGATAACACCGTTTTTATAGGCATATCCGTATTTAACCCTTCTGTTTTTCATCGTTCATATCCTTTCATTTAACAATCTCCGTTAATTCAAGTCCACCAGATAGTGTGAATACAAGCTTATTGTCATAGCCTGCTTTAATCTGCTCTACCGTGTCACTGAACATTTCTTCATTGAAACCGTCACGGTAATCAAAGTTATCTATTATTTCACTGAGATGTTTCAGATTACATATCGTTTCCTCTGCTGAATCATCGCTTAACAGAAGCTTTCTCTTACTGCGCAGCTTTGATATTTTTGAGTTTATTTCAAGCGCCTGCTTTGAAAACTCACTTTCACTTAATATGGATTTTGTACGAAGCCTTGCTATCATAAGATTCTGCGTACTTAAATCTGCTATCTGTTTATCTACAGCCGATATTGATGCCTGATTCGGATTTGTTGTATCCTCTATGTACTCAAGCTGATTAATCATATTATCAAGTATTTCCGATTTGTGTTTTTTGAGTTTGCTCATCATTGCAAGATATGCACTGTATATATCACTTTCAAGCAGTGTTTGTGTTGTACAATCTGTTTTCAGTGATGCCTTATATGAACAACCCCAATACACCTTGTTATTGGTTACAATTCGCCTGTAATTGTGACCGCACTCGCAACACCTTATAACCCTGCTCAGCGGATATGAAGCATTTGAATGCTGTACGCTTTTTCTTCTTTGCAATTCTTTTGCGGCATTGAAGGTTTCCTTTGATATAATTGCGACATTACTGTTCTCTATATAGTATTTAGCACATTCGCCTCTGTTTTTCTTTCTCACAAAGGGGAATGATTCTGTGGTATATGTTTTTTGCAGTAATGCGTCTCCCATATATCTCTCGTTATTAAGAATATAGTCCACCGAGCAGCAATGCCATTTTCCTTTTCGGGACGGTATATTATTTTCATTGAGTGTATTTGCTATGGCTTGTTTTCCCATACCCTGCAAGTACAGTGCAAATATTGTCCTTACTGTTTTCGCTTCATCTTCATTGACTATAAGCTCGTTATTTGATATCCGATAACCAAATGCAGGATATGTAGTGTTGAAATCGCCTGATTCCATCCGTTTGCGGTAACTCCACCGCATATTATCGGAAATATTGATTGATTCCTGCTGTGCCGCAAGACCGGGCAGCGTTACAAGCAGTTCGGCATTCATTTTGTCCGAATCAAGTGCCTGTTCTTCAAAATACACACGGACACCTAATGTTTTAAGCATTCTCAGTACGGTCAGCAAATCACTTGTATTTCTTGCAAACCTTGAAATTGATTTCGTAATAATGCAATCAATCTTACGGTTTTCGCAGTCCCTTATAAGCCGTTTAAATTCGTCACGCTTTTTAAGGGAAGTTCCCGATATGCCTTCATCAGCATATATATCAACCAACTCATATTCGGTGTGAACCTTTGAATAATCGGTATAATATTTTATCTGAGCCGCAAATGAATTCATCTGATCCGAAGAATCACTTGATACTCTGCAATAAGCTGCCAATCTGATTTTTTCGTCATTCTTTTTTGTCGGCTGTATCTCAGTAACTACCATTTTTTCTTCCTTTCCTGTAATTCTGTTTTTGCAAGACAACAATATCACAAGAGTTTGAAACTATCCAGCGAATATTACATCTTTTTTGAATTATTTTTTATGCGGTCAGCAATACGCTTTCAGATTCTTCCAAGACGATTTCAAGTATGCTTTTGTACTCTTCCTCTGTCAGCAGATTCATCTTCAAAGGAAGATTTAACATATTTAACTCATAGTAACATTCTGAATTTTTTATTGCTTTACTCTTATTCATCATCTTTAGTTTCCTCTGATGTTTTTTGATTTTCAATATTCTTGTCAGCGTTTGAAGCTACATTGCAAAGGCACATCAAAACTACACCTATAAATGCACCTATGAATAATCCAATAATAAAACCTATCATATAAAATTCTCCAATCATAATTATTTTTTGTTACGGCAAGCAACAGCTATGCAGAACATAGCCGCTGCCTGCTTCAAATATCAATCGTTTTGCAAGGCAGTTTACATATACAATGCCTTTGTCGGCACATTGGGTTGAATATCAGTAATACATACAATGTGCTGTTACTTAGGCATTGGGATTTCTCCGAATATGAAACCGCCTTGCTTTGGTTGGTATTTATCCTTAATATCCCCCAACCGGGAACACATCAGACGGTCAACGCATATTGACCTCATTGGAATTTCACCACCGTGAGGATCTTCCACAGCCGCCCTCATTGCTTACGACGGTTTTATCTCGCTCGAGCTGTGACTGGACGGAAGTATCATTATCCCCTCTGCCTGTCATCGCCGTCATTGAATTTGCCTTTCAATGTCTGAGTCCTGAAGATATATAAAATATGTTCGCTCATATGGCTTGTCCATACCGAACTGCAGAAGGAAAGTATCTGATGTGCTGATATTTAATTTTCAAGGTTCAACAAGGGTAAAAAAATACCCCTCACTTTATTTGCCGTTAAGTGAGGGGTTTGATAACCATAAAATCAAAAAAAATTTTATTTTTTTATGATTTTCTTAAGTTTTTTGAGAATGCGATGCTTCTTTTTATTGACTGCCGCCTGTGAAATTCCACGAATTTTTGCTGTATCACGTTCTGTCATTTCATCATAGAACAGCATTTTTATAATATTCAATTCTTCGGATGTAAGCTCTTGCATAGCAATATGTAAATTCTCAATATCATCATTAATCTGTGCTGAACACTCTACACTTTTGCTGACATCATAAAACTGTATTGAATTATCATTCATCAGCCTTTCCAAAGAATCTTCACGGCTCGGAATAACTCCTGTGATATTTCCGTTCTTATCTTTGAATACATGCTCAACTTTAAGGTCTTTCTCAAAATATTTCATTTTTCTCTGGCCTTTCGTATAAGCAATATAAACTTCATTGGTCACTTCAATGTAACGACCGTCTATCCATAATTTTTTCAATTATGTTTCCTCCTGTTCTGTATGACTTTTTGCGTTCAAACAGGACAGGAGGTCCGCGGATTTGATGTGCTAATACTATTTCAAAAAACAAACAAGCATATATACAATGAATCTTAAAAAATCCATTTGTATATATGCTTGTTTTTTCAGCTATACGGAGAACTGACAGTTCAGGGTACAAGTTGTACTTATCCGCAATTAAATTTATGATTTTTTTAATCGGTAATTTTCGTAAAATGAAAGAATAAGTTTCGACTGCAGAGTATGCTTATATTCCTTTATATGACAGACACGAATATTGCTCAAATATAAATAGCTCCCTCGATTCAAAAACAGGAATTGAGGGAGTTATTTTTGGGTATGCAAAATCACCCCGTCAAAACGCAGTTTTTTTATTAACGGGGTATATTTTGTTAACAGTTCAGGGAATAAAGAACTGTTGGTTCATATATCTTTGAACGGTTATGCCATTAAAAATATGACATATTTCGATAAAATTATTATAGGAGGTGAACCAAAAGTGCATAATCCACCTGAAACATTAGGAGATATAATCAAGTCAGCTCGTCAGCAGACAGACATCACAATAGAGGAACTTGCTGAAAAAGTAGGAATAACTGAACGCTATCTTTATCGTATTGAAAATGAAGGTAAGAAACCCAGCTATGATGTCTTGTTTAAACTAATACGCGAACTATCTATATCTCCGGATTTGATATTCTATCCCGAAAAGCCGTCTAAAGATTCCGAGATAGAAAATCTCCTCCGTATGCTTTACAACTGCGATGAACGTTCTATGGAAGTTGTCAAGGCAACTGTTAAAGTATTAATCGAAACCGCACCGAAAAAATAAACTATATATTAAGTACATATTTAGTAGTTGACTAAGTATTTTTCAACTTCCCAACTGCTTACTCTGGTGCAGTATTCATTCCACTCTTTTCGCTTTCCTGCGATGTAACTGTTTACTATATGACTTCCGAGTGTATCACATAAAAGTTTATCCGCCTCTAATGCGGAAAGTGCTTCCGCAAGTGTAGCAGGAAGATTTTTTATACCATGGGATTTATGTTCATCTTCGCTCATTGCAAAAATATCTTTTGTTATTTCCTTTGGCGGTGTTAATCCTTTTTCAATGCCATCCAGACCGGCAGCCAAACATACCGCTAATGCTAAATATGGATTACACGCAGAATCAGGAGAGCGTAACTCCACACGGGTAGACTGACCTCGTGCAGCCGGTATGCGTACCAATGCAGAACGATTGCTTGCCGACCATGCAATGTAACAAGGAGCTTCATATCCGGGCACTAAACGCTTATACGAATTAACTAAGGGATTTGTTATCGCAGTAATTCCATTAATATGTGCCAAAATCCCCGCAATAAAGCTGTATGCTTCTTTAGAAAGTCCTCTGACATCATTCGCATCATAAAATACATTTTGATTGTTTCTGAAAAGCGACATATTAATATGCATGCCTGAACCGGATTTTCCAAAAAGAGGTTTCGGCATAAAAGTAGCGTGAAGTCCTGCTTTCTGTGCCATAATTTTGACCGCCAGTTTGAAAGTCATAATTTTATCCGCACTGTCAAGTGCATCTGAATATTTAAAGTCGA
>OQWD01000030.1_pt1 | contig 63241 bp, 56 predicted proteins | sample 1691631 | NCBI WGS metagenome assembly OQWD01 (sample SAMN03418283, study PRJEB22391) | human gut metagenome | biome: human-gut; feature: organic feature; material: feces | host: Homo sapiens | place: Italy | collected 2013-04 | reverse complement strand
GTGCATCATTGTCCAAACTCAAACTCATATCTTCCGCAATGATTGGGAGCTTGAACTTGATGGACTTGAGCCACTGGCCGTTGGGCTGCCGTTCCTCATAGATCTGGACTTCGGATAGCAGCGATTCCATGAGCTGCCGCTTTTCCTGATCGTCCATGACGGAATAGAGCTTATCAAAGAAAATCAGCACCTTGTAGATGTTGTCGCCCGTCAGCTTTTCCGCCTCAATCGCCATCTTCTTGGCTCTGGCAGCAACGAGCTGGTTTTCTGTATCCTCGATCTTATCATACATCTTGTAGAGCCGGTCATCAAGGTCTGCTTTGCGTTTGATGTAGTGCTTATCGTCCGGGTCGAGAGAATCAATTTCATCCATCAGCCGTACCTTTACGGAATAGCTCTGGCGAAGCTGCTTTTCATGCGCCGCGATCTCCTGCTCAATGGAAGAGGTATCCACCTTCATGCTGATTTTTTCCTGCATCATGGCGGCGAATTTCGGATTGCTTACCAGTTTTACGATAACCTCCGCAACGGCGCTGTCCAGCAGTTCTTCATTGATCTGCTTCTTGAAGTCGCATTTATGCCCGCGCGTCATCGCACGGTGCTTGCAGCCATAGTAATAAAAATCCTTGTATTTTGAGCCGTCCGCCTTGTGTTTGATGCTTTTGTTTCCGTACATTCCCACACCGCAGACCGGACATTTTACAATACCGGACAGCAGATGAATTTTGGTGTCTTTGCCCCTGTTGACGTGTTCGTACTTTTCTGCTTGTGCCAGCAGCTTGACCTGCGCCTCATGCCATAGTTCTTCGGAGACAATTCCCTCATGCAGACCATCTACCAGCAGATAATCGTCCTGTTCTACCAGCCGGTAATCATTTCGGGTGCCATGCACCTTCTCCGTCCGACGTCTGCCATAGGCAATTTTCCCGCAGTAAACCGGATTTTTCAGAATCCTGCGGATCAACGCAGAATCAAACAGGGGATTTTTCCCGTTTTGCCTTTGGATTTTGTGAATCCCGTGGGTCGCAAGATATTTTGCAAGACCGTTTGCACCGGTATCCGTATGCACATACTGGTCAAAAATCACGCGGATTGCCGCTGCTTCTTCCTCATTGATGAAAAGCTGCCCTTTTTCCAGCCTGTAGCCATATGGCGCAAAGCCGCCATTCCATTTTCCTTCACGGGCTTTCTGGATTCTGCCCTCCATTGTCTGCACACGGATATTCTCACGCTCGATTTCAGCCACAGCAGAGAGAACGGAGATCATCAGCTTTCCCGCATCCTTGGAGGAATCGATCCCATCCTCCACGCAAATCAGATTGACGCCAAAGTCCTGCATAACCTGCAAGGTGGACAGCACATCTGCCGCATTTCTGCCGAAACGGGAGAGTTTGAACACCAGCACATAGGACACGCCGTCTTTACCGGACTTGATATCCTCCATCATGCGGTTAAATTCTACACGCCCTTCAATGGACTTGCCGGATTTACCGGCATCTTCGTATTCGCCCACAATTTCATAATCGTTGAAGTCGGCAAAGGCTTTCATTCGGGACTTCTGGGCATCCAGAGAATACCCATCGATCTGCATAGCGGTGGATACCCGCGTGTAGATATAGACTTTTATCCTTTCTTTTTTCATCGTCATATCCCCAGTCAGCCTTGCTTGTTATCCGTTTTCTGCTCCAACAGCTTGATGGAATCCAGATAATCCTGCTCAACTTCGCTGAGGGTGCGGGCTTTGTATTTTCTGTACTCGCCGGTTGCCTTGTCGATGGCCTGCTTGTGGCTGACACTTCCATTGCCAACCAGTAACTGTTCTCCGCTCATGGTCAGAATCCGATCCAGATGTTCCGCCCAATCCTGCATGGTCATTGCCTGCTCCCGTTCTGCCTGACGTTCCGCAAAATCCAGATAGCCGGACACAAGCTGCCCCATAGCACGAAGCTCTTTCTCATTCAGATAGTTCTTGGCAACTACCGCCTCTTTCAGCGTGGGCTGACTGCCCGAAAAAGTAGTCAGACCCATGAATTCCTTCTCTGCGTCGGCACGTGTGTAAATGACCTCCGCCGCCGTCTGCCCATGAATGGCATAGTGGATTTTGTTCTGGACTTTTCTGAAAAACTGAATGGAGATTTCCGCCTTGGGGTCATAGTCAATACTGGTTGCGTAGATTTCAAGCACCTGTCGATAAAACACCTTTTCGGAAGCGCGGATATCGCGGATACGCTCTAGCAGCTCCTTGAAATATCCGCCGCCGCCCAGATTTTTCAGGCGCTCATCATCCAGAGCAAAGCCCTTTCGCATATACTCCTTCAAAATCCCCGTTGCCCAAATACGAAACTGCACGCCGCGCTGAGACTTCACACGGTAGCCGACAGAAATGATGACATCGAGATTATAGTAATCCACCTGATAAGTCTTACCGTCAGCGGCAGTTGTTGCAAAATTTGCAACAACTGCTTCTCGCTTCAATTCGCCCTCAGTGAAAATGTTCTTGATATGTCTGGAAATGGTAGACTTGTCTCTCTGAAACAGCTCCGCCATCTGGTCAATGGACAGCCAAACGGTATCTCCATCGAAGGTCGTTTCGATCTTTGTCAAGCCATCCTCTGTGGTATAAATCATCATTTCAGAATTGTTCTGCTCATTCTCCCAGCGTTCCATTGTCACTTCACCTCGTTTTCTGCCATTGCAGGAGCTTTTGCTCCTGCAATGGCGGTTTGGACACTTATTTCATGTAATTATATCATGCCGCTTTCACGGGTTCAATATCGTTTTCATGAATATCCTTATCGGTATCATCTTTTTCAGACACAGCTTCCTCTATGAGGAGATCGGGCAGCGCATCAAGATTCAGAACCACGGCATACTTTTCAATCAAATTTGCCAGCAAAGCGGCGAAGCCGCTCCATTCATCTACCATAGGCAGTCTCCCTCTCTTTCTCCGTTCTGTGTGTATATGCCGCCAGCACTTCCTTCGGAATACGATCCAGCACGGCGACGGCATCCTCATAATCCCGATGCAGCTTGGCGTCAGCCAGCTTTTTCAAGGTGCTTCCCTGCGTGGCTTTGTCCAGCGACTGCTCCAACTGCTCCGTTTTCTTTTTCAGCTTTTTATTTTCGGCAGTCGTGACCGTGAACGCCGTATTGTACTTTTTCAGTGTCGTGTGCATCTGCTCCACAGCAGGAATATACTTGTCCAAAAAAGCGCCGATTTCTGCTGCTTTTCCTTTGGCATTGAACGCATTGACGCCTGAAAGCAATTCTTCCAGCTTGGCCTTCTGCTTGGTCAGGCGAGTCATTTCCTTGAACACCCTCGGCGGGATATGGTCGCGCCCGGTCTGGCTGGCGCTTTCGCCGCGTTCCAAATCGGGATATTTCTTGACCATGTGCTCCCAGAACCTGTCCTGCCACTGCGTCAGCTTCCTCTTGTTGCCGACGATCTCCTTGGCGCTGAGCCGCTTGTCCTCTGTCAGCGGGACAAAAGAAAGGTGCATATGGGGCGTTTTCTCGTCCATATGCACCACGGCGGATAGGATCGTTTTCGGGTCTTGATGCTGCTTGATGAAGTCCAGCGCCTCCTGAAAATAGGCTTTGATTTCGTCCTTTTTCTTCCCCTTGAAGAACTCCGGGCTGGCCGTCACGAGAGCCTCCACCACGCGCACGCTGTCCGACCGCGTGCGGCAGCCCGCCTCCGCAATCTGCTTTTCGGACTCCGCGCGATATTTGCGCTGCGGCGTCACCAGATGGAAGTTGAGGTGACTGCGACTCTTATCAATGTCTGGATTGCTGGCGTAATCCTCTTTTGTGCGCTCATTGTGCGCCTCAATGTTGGAAATCTCCGGTCCTTTGTACTTGGCAAAGCGGAGAATCGCAAACTGCGGCTTACTCATTTATTTCTCCCTCCGTTTCTGCCAGATCAGTTCATAACCCAGCGCGTCGGCAAGCTCGACGACCTCTTTATAGCGGATGCTCTCCCGCTGCAACTTGGCAGACAAATTGGAAACGCTGTCCGACCAGCCATATTCATCATGTAACAGGTCAACAACTTCCTGCATGGTAAAACCGGCGCGAATGATCTGCGCCTTGATTTCATTGCGTACACTCATATTCAAATCCCCTCCAAAATTCAGATAATAAAAAAGCGAAGCAGGTACGCCCTCCGGCGTATCCACTTCGCTGCCTCGTGAAAAATTCTGTTGCCATCAAATCCGCTCAGAATCGCCGTTATGATGTCCTGTTCACAGGTGACACCTATCGACTTTTCTGTTCCGTGTGGCTTTGCTCTAAACCGTGTGATTTCTCATATTTCCGCGCACCCATGTTGCTGTTCTGAGAAGCGCGATTCCGTAAAGCCATTTCTGCCAACAGTCAAATAGTTTGCGAATTTCACTTGGCCTGATTTATGCTCGAAAATATAGGCTCTGCTGGTCAGAATTTTTCAGTATAGCAGCATTTTGGTGTAAATGCTGCGTACATACGTACACGGCACGGCATCGAAAAATCACTCCTGCCATCTGTCCGGTACGTACGCTCTGAAACATCGGAAAACCCGTTTATATTGGGTTTTGCAATCGCCTCAATACCGAAAAAGCCCCAGACCCGCCGTCCGGCAGCGTTAGTGATCTTGTTGCAGTATTCCAGATTATACTTGGTCTGGCTGGCAATCACACTGTCGCTGAAGCTGCGGCGTTTAAGCGGCGTCAGATTGTTTTCCTCGCACCACATCCGGTAAATTTCGTACAAATCTTTTGAGCTGATGGTGCAGTCTGCTTTCAGCCGGATGTATCCCTCTGATTCCAGAAAATCAAAGACGTTGTTGCTATCCCGCTTGACTGCCTCCCGATTATCCCGTGTGCGCTGGCTCTCCGTAAACTTGAAGTTGTTGGCAACAAGCCGCTGCAAGCCCTCAAACGCCTACAGGAAGATACCCTCGACCTCCGCTTTCAATTTTTCGGCAAGGTCAGGATCATCTACCCGTCCCGCAGGCTTTTCCCTGGCGGTCAGTACAAGCTGTCGGCGGTAAAAGCCGTCGCTCCTGTCGTAGAGTGCTTGCAGATCGCCATTGGAGAACGCCAGCAGGCGGGCAAACATCCACCCCTGATAGCTCTGCTTATCCTTGCGTTCCAGATCCATTTTGCCTTGGGCGGTCACGATGGACTTGACATAGTTGGTCTGCCGCAGTGCTTCCATTCGCATATCATCATCGACGCACAGCAGGATGTGTTCCAGATCCGCGCGGGCAAACCGGTTTTCAGAAATTTTACCGATGCTGCCGTCCTTCATGTTGCTGCCGAGAAGCGCACCCAGCACAGCTCCGATCTGCGATTTTCCTTCGCCGCCGTTACCCTTAATCACCATCATGCGCTGCCCCTTGTTGCTGGGGATCAGACAATAACCGATGAACTCCTGCAAGGTGGGAATGTCCTCCGCGTAAAGAAGCCCGTCCAGAAAAGAAAGCCACCGAACGGGAGCCGGTGCGTCGGGGCGATATGCCACCGGCAGTCTGCTCCGCACGATGTTCGGTCTGCCCTCGGTAAAGCTGCCGTCCAGCGCCAAAGTTCCGTTTGCCAGATGGATTCTATCTGCTTCCGGTGCAAAGTCCTCCACATGAGCCGCCAGCTTCATCACTTCCAGAATGTTGGTGATCTTGCGGGGGATATTGTTCACGGCGCAGCATTTCAGTTCCTCATAGATTTCGCCACGAAGCGGCAGATCGTCGATCACCCTGCCATCCGGTGTAAAGAAAGCGCCATTGGCAAAGATGATTTTCCGGCTGTTCAGAAATTCATCACAGAACAGCGCTTCATTGATATTTGTGCCGTCAAACCAGATGGGCGCATCTAAATTAGCCGATTTCCGTTTCGTCACGGGCATCCACCTCCTTTGCCGTCCGTTTCAGGCGTTCTTCCAGTCGGTCGATCATGCCGTCCTTTTGGAGCATATCCACGGTTTTCACGCGAACCTCCAACGCACCAAAGGTCAAAATATCTGCCAGCTCCTCGATATAATCGAGCATCTGGCAGGCTTCCACAAAACGGTCATCTTCGTCCTCGCAAGCTTCATATCCTTCGTTTCCGCCTTGTGGCGAGAGTTCACTCATTTCGCTGCTCGTCCTTTTCCCACCGAAACCGCTTTGCTGGGTTTCGGCGGGAGCCCTGAGATCATCCGGTGTTTTGGGTGCGTACTGCACCTTCCAGCGCTCCAAAAGATGCAGATAATCGCACAATACCAGCTGGCAATGTAGCGTCTCTTTCTGAAACGCCTTTGCCAGCGGATATTGCGGCTTCCGCAGCGCTGCCGCGGCCGGGGGCTTGTCCGGGTCGATCCCAAAGTCATACGCCAGCTTTTTCGCTGCGTCATAGCTGCTCAGGTTGAACAGCTTTGCCACAAGGTCGATCACGTCACCAGTTGCCCCACAGCCAAAGCAGTAAAAGTAATCCTCGTTCAGCTTCATGCTAGGTGTGCGGTCGGCGTGGAAGGGGCAGCAGACCATGTTGCCTTGCTGGATCGGCCGCCCGTACCGCTCCGCCGCCATGCGCGGGGTGACGGCGGCCTTCACGGTTTCAAATAGGTTCATAGGCAATTTCTCCTTTCAGATTTTTGCGACAAATTTCCTTTGTCACCTGAATATACGGGGAAATCGGCGTAGACCGGCGAAATCCGGCGCATGTTCAAGAAAACAAAAACACCCTCCTGAAATCTTGCAGAAATGCAAGCAGGAGGGCGATGGTTTGGAACGCGCTGCGTTATCATTTGCCTTGCCAATTTCATCATTTGCGCAGAAATGATGAAATTGAACGAGATATTGCGGCATGCGTATGCTATAATTGTATTAGTAAGTACGATATTGAAAAATCCTGACGGAAGAACTCACAAGAAGGAGGTACGCCATATGGATAACGAAACCGTATATCTCCCCGGAAAGATCCGCGACCGCATTCAGGACCTGATGAAGTCCCGGAAGGTCACGCAAGCAGAGTTGGCCGCAAAAATCGGCTGCTCTGAAAGTGCGCTGAGCCGCTTCATCAGCGGCAAGACAGACAAGCTGGGCGACGAGAGCATCATCCGCATTGCCCGCGCCTTTGAGGTGTCTACCGACTTCCTGCTGGGCGAGGTGGATGAGCCGGATCGCAAAAACTATGACATCTCAGAGCTTGGCCTCTCAGTCGAGGCGGCACGGAATCTCTATACGCAGAAGGTCAATCCCAAAATCGTCAGCTACCTTCTGGAAAATCCACAGTTTGCCGACACCACATACCAGATCGCCCGGTATCTTGACAACGAACTGACCGCTGGCTTTGCCGCGCAGAACCAGCTCTATTCGATGGTTTCGTCCATGCTGGGCGCAGCGCCGCAGGCCGCAGATGAGGTCAAAAGCCTGCGGACGCCCATCGATCAAGCGGATTTGAGTTCCATTCAGAACTCCTTCATGAAGGCTGTCCGCGCTGTGAAAAAGGAAGCCGAGGTGGAGATGCCGCCCACGCGCCAGCTCACGGCGCAGGCGATGAAGAACATCTATGCGGAGCTGACCAAGGGCGGCCAAAAGCTGAACCGGAAAATCACAAAGGAACAGATTGCGGACGCGGTGGCGGCCTCCGTTTCCCATCTGCCCGGTGTTGACACGGCGCAGGTCAGAAGGTTGTTCCTTTCCATGACCGGCACGGCGGCAAGCGATGAATCCGACCAGCATGACCAATGACTGGCTTTGCGCCTTGGCTCAGAAGGGTGATGAGGCCGCGCAGGAACTCCTTATTGAGAAGAACATGGGCTTCATCGTGCAGACGGCTGACCTCGTGTACCGGAGTTCGTCGCTGGAGGGCAGCGACCTGAACATCGACATGGATGATCTGGTGCAGGAGGGCAGCATCGGTCTGCTGCGTGCGGTCGATGGCTTCGACCCGGCGCGGAAGCTCAAGTTCCTGACCTATGCCGCGCCTGCCATCAAGAACGCCATGCTCGATCTCGTACATACGGCGCAGATGTCTTTCGAGCATCGTATGGCGACCGCAAAGGTGAAGGACGGCGTGGAGGGTCTTGGCCTTGAGCGTGTGTACCTCGATGAGATTCTTCCCGGCGATGAGCGACTGCTGCGGATTGAGGCGATTGCCGATCCGTATGCGCTGCCTCCGGAGGAGGCCTTCATCAAAGCGGAAACCCTGTGGGAGCTTTATGCGGCGCTGGACAAGCTGGAGCCGCGGGAGCAGACATATGTGCTGTATCGCTTCGGCTTCACAGATGATATCGAGCACACGCTGATAGGCGCGGCGATACATTTCCATCTGAGCGAGAACCGGACGAAGTTGCTGGAGGATCGGTCGCTGGACACGCTTCGGAAAGGGATGCCGTAAGGACGGGGGAACGCCGCTGCGGCGGGACGGGGCTTTATATACCTTTGCTTCCTTTTCCGGCCAGTCGGATTTTGCTTCTCAAAAATCCTGCGTTTGTGCTGTAGCTCACATCACAAAATCCGCCTGTCCTACTGCCGCGAAAAAGCGTTTGTTGCCACACTCTGCCGCACCGCAGAGTATGCCGCCAACCCCTTTCCCGCGTCAGCCGGAAGCAAAGGTATAACACACTAGACTTTGCGAAGCAAAATCGTGTGCCAACAGGGCGGCTTGCGCCCCTATTGGAAACCCAGCGTCAAAGAGGCGCGGGTCTCCGGTGGCGACCTCAAAGCGTGAAACGCTTTGAAGCGCTGACCGAGCCGACAGGCGAGACCTCCCTTTGCAATCCCTCATTTTCCTCGCGGGTGCATATACAAACTGCCAAAATGCAGCTTGCAATGTCTGCTCAGAAAACACAAAACCGCTGTAATCTCCATCCTGCACGGGATGGGGATTACAGCGGTTTCTTTCTGACGCACAGAGCAGCTTCACTCCGTATAATACTGCGCCTGTGCGTTCCAGAGCGCGTAGTATTTGCCGCCCCGATCGGCGAGCAATTCGGCGTGGCTGCCCTGCTGGATGACCGCGCCCTCGTGGAACACGGCGATCTCGTCACAGAATTTGCAAGAGGAGAGACGGTGGGAGATATAGATGGCGGTCTTATCACCTGCGATCTCATCGAACTTGCTGTAGATCTCCGCCTCGGCGATGGGGTCCAGCGCCGCCGTCGGCTCGTCGAGGATGATGAAGGGCGCGTCCTTATAGAGCGCGCGGGCAATGGCGATCTTCTGCGCCTCGCCGCCGGAAACCTCGACACCGTCCTCGGAGAGATTTTTGTAAAGCATGGTGTCCAGACCCTTTTTCATCGCTGCAAGACGGTCTGCGAAGCCTGCATCGATCAGAGCCTTCTTTGCCCGGTCACGGTCATATTCCATGCTGCCCGCCACATTGTTGCCCAAGGGCTGGCAGATGAGCTGGAAATCCTGAAATACCACGGAAAATATTCCCATGTAATCGTCATAGCGGTACTTGCGGATGTCGATGCCGTTGAGCAAAATCTGCCCCTCCTGCGGGTCGTACAGGCGACACAAAAGCTTGATGAAGGTGGTCTTGCCGCTGCCGTTTTCGCCCACGATGGCAAGCCTTTTTCCGACCTTGAACCTCATATTCACATGGCGCAGCGCCCAGATGTCCGAGCCGGGATAACGGAAGGATACATCCCGAAACTCCACGTCATACTGACGATCCGACCTCTTTTCGGTGGTGAGACTCCCCTGATACATGGAATTGGGAATGTCGAGAAACGTATAGATGGCCTTGAGGAACTCAGCATTGGCCCGCATATGACTGACGGTGCTCAGTAGCAGGGCGGCGTTGCCGGAAAATGTGGTCACGGCGCTGACATACTGGGTCACGCTGCCGATGCCGAAGGCACCGCCCAGCGCCTTCAAGCATACGAACACATACACAACGCCGGAGAGAACAGCGGATAGAGAGGCGGCCAGCGCCTTGCTCAGTCCCACAGTGGTTTGGGACGCCTTTGCCACGGGAGAGCCGACGCCGAAGATATTCACTGTGCGGACATAATGCTCCGCAAGCTCATTTTGGCGGTACATTCTGCGATCCATGTCTTTTTCCTTGTCCCCCGGCTGCATGAAAACGAAGTGGCTGAACACGCGATTGCCGAAGCATACCTGCTCTGCCAGCGTATTCCAGGCAGAATAGGCTCTGCCGACCAGCGCCGGACCAAGGCAGGTAACGGCGGCAATCAGCAGAAGGATGCCCACAAGGAAAAGCGGGTGATTGAGAGCGGTCAATTTTCCCGCCGAGGTCGGGACTTGCCGGGTGAACAGGCTCACCGTCAAGGCGGCAGCCCCTAAAATGCCAGTGATGCCTTGGACTGCCTGCGTATAGTACAGCTTGAGATGGGCAAAGCCCCAACCGGACCAGGCGGCATTCTGCCGGATCTGAGAGAACAGATCACGTGTTTCCTGCCTGTCACAGTCGGCATAATCCATCCGCAGAAATTTCTCGGTATACAAAACTTCTTTCTGTCTGTCAAGCAGTTCGCCCCGGACATTTTTCCACCTCTCCAGCACGGCCTTGAGCAGCTCTGCCGCAGCACTGACCGCTACGATCCAAAGGACCCATTTGGCCAGAATCTCCGGTCTGCGAAGGGTGGATAGTTCATCGACAAGCCGGGCGGAGAGCCAGATGACCGCATAGGGCGATGCTGCCTCCACAACAGCACAGAGGATAAACGGCGTAAAGCAGCCCGGTGCGATCCGGCGCATATCTCGTGCCGCCCGGCGGTGGATGGCAAAGGTCTCCCGCAGGCTCATGCCCTCAGCTTTCTTCTTCATCCTGCACACCTCCTTCCTGATAATAGCGGCTCTGCACGGCAAATAGCTCCGCATAAGCACCGCCCTTTGCCAGTAACTCCTTGTGGGTACCCTCCTCGGCGATGCCGCCGTCTGCTATAAAGAGGATGCGGTCACAGAAGCGGGTGGACGCCAGCCGGTGGGAGATGAACACGGAGGTCTTACCCGCCGTCATATCGCTGTACTTTTGGTAAATATCGTTTTCCGCAATGGGGTCCAGCGCCGCCGTAGGCTCGTCCAGAATGAGGATGGGCCCGTTCTTATAAAGCGCTCTCGCCAGCATCAGCCGCTGGGTCTGGCCGCCGGAGAGCTGTACGCCGTCCAGATACACCTCCCGGCCAAAGTGGGTATCCACCCCCTGGGGGAATTTGGCAATAGCCTCTGTCAAGCCGGCCTGTGCAAGGCAGTGATCGACTTTTACTCTGTCGATATGCTCGGTGGTCTGGGCAACACATTCCGCAATGGTGGTATCCAAAATGGAAAAGCCCTGAAACACGGCGGAAAACAGGCGGTAATACGCGCTGCGGTCAAATTCACGAATATCCTGCCCGTTTAGCAGCACGCGCCCCTCGGTGGGGTCGTAGAAGCCGCAAAGCAGCATAACCATGGTGGTCTTGCCCGCACCGTTCAAGCCCACCACCGCCAGCTTTTCGCCGGGATGGATGGTCAGGTCTATGTGCCTGAGAATATCCCTCTCCGTGCCCGGATAGTGGAAGGACACGTTCTCCAGCCGCAGCTCATACCCGTCGGCTGCGGGCGGCTGCACTCCGCCCTCAAACCGAAACGGCTCCGGAATGTTCAGATATTCCTGTATTTTGGACAGGTCGATGCTCTCCTTATGCAGTTGGCTGCACTGGGTCAGGATGCCGGTCACCCACGATGCAGCGCCGCTGACGGCGGTAAAGTAGAGCAAAAATGTCGATGCAGGCCAGCCATGTACCAGAGTTTGCCGAATCAGATACGCATACGCGATGCCGTTGCGAAGAAGCGTCAGCGCCACGTCAGCCACATTAGCCCAGAGATAAGTCCTTTCCCGGCGGGCGATGAAGGCGGAGAGTGCCTTCATGGATTTTTCCCGCAATTCCCGCAGCCAAGGGACTAAACCAAAGACGCGGATGTCCTTGGCAAGCTGTATCTGCCGAGGCTGCGTCAGAAAATAGTGCAGTTCCTTGTCATACTGTTCCCGTTCATCCCGGTGGCGGTACTCCCACTCACTGATGTAGTGGGAAACGAAGAAGTCTGCTGCGGCGGTCAGCACCACCAGCAGGATCAAAAAGCGGCTCAAGCGGGAGAACAGCAGCAGATATACGGCAAAGCCGCCGAGATTTGCCAGCAGCTCCGTCAGCGTTCGCCAAATATGCTCCGCCGCATCGTCGTTGCCGCTGGTGGCCCGCTGCGCCTGCTCCTCCAGCTTCAGAATTTTGGAGTCGTGGACATTTGGGTAGGAGGTCTCGCCGCTTTTCCGGGAGATCATGCGGATGATGGCACAGCGAACATCGATCTCACCGGGCATCCGGATGGCATCGCAATACGCCGCAGCCCCCTGTAAGAGAAGAAGTGCCGCTGTGAAAAATCCGATAGTTGTCAGCAACTCCCCCACGGGAACGCCCTGCTCCACCCTCGTAAGAATTTCCGGTGTGACGTAGAGCTGCGCCAAATCCAACGCCACTTTGATGGCCGCGACCACAACGCAAAGGAGCAGCACTCTCCTGCGCTTCTCCCAAGCGGTCCGCACCATAAAGCAGACATTTTGCCGGACGCTGTACTTCGGTTTTTCTCTGTGTTTCATGTCGTTTCACCTCACGCGCATAGCATAGCAGAAAAAATCGTCCCCGGTTGACTCCGGGGACGAATCGCTTTTTCCGGGGGATGAATTGCAGCTCTCACTCCTGCGGAAGCAGTATTTCAGTGGTGAATGCACCGTCCTCGCTGTTGCGGCTGATGTATCCGTCCAGCCGCTCCACGATGGCGTCGATGCGAACAAGGCCAAAGCCGTGTCCCTCTCCCTTGGTGCTGCGGAACAGCCCTCCCTCCTTCTGCATTTTCTTCCCGGCGGTAAAATTGGTGAAGGAGATGTAGAGCTGGGTGTTTTTCATATCCATATAGACCCGGATGAGGCGCTTATCCTCCGGCAGCTTCATGCTGGCCTCAATGGCGTTGTCGAAGAGATTGCCGAGGATGCAGCAGAGATCGATCTCCGAGGACTTCAGCTGGACGGGGATGTGGGCATCCGCCGCTACCTCAATGCCCTTCGCCTTTGCAAGGGAGATTTTGGAGTTCAAGATGGCGTCGGTCATGGGATTGCCGGTCTTGATGACCGTGTCCACGGTTTGCAGGTCGGTGTCCAGCAGGTCGAGGTAGTTTTGGATGGCGTCCCAATCTCCTGCGGCAGCGTAAGCCTTCATGGTCTGAATATGGTTGCGGTAGTCATGCCGCCAGCCGCGGATCTGGCGGTACATATTGTCTACCTCCCGGTAATGCGTTTCGATCAGCTCCTGCTGATAGGAGGCGAGCTGCTTTTCGATTTTCTTTGCAAACAATTCCATACGCCTTACCTCATGTTGATAATGGCACGGTTGACGCCCTCATACGCGCCCCGCGGCAGCGGGATGGCGGTTCCGTCGCTCAGCCGGATCTCCGTCTTGGTGACGCGGCTGATCTGCGTCAGATTCACGAGCGCAGAGCGCCCCACGCGGTAGAAGCACTCGTCGAGCTGCTTTTCAAGCTCGCCCAATGTCATTTTCACCGTCACATCCGTTCGCGCGTGAACGGTCACATAGTTGCCGAGCACATCTGCATATCGAATCTGATAAATCGGCACACGCACCATTTCTCCGCCGGACTCGAAATGCAAAACCCGTTCGTTTTTTGTTATCTTTTCCACGGCGCGGTCCAGCACCGACCGGAGCTTTTCTTCCTTCACGGGCTTCATCAGATAGTGGAGCGCCGCCACCTCGTAGCCCTCTGAAATGTAGTCGGAATAGCCGGTGATGAAAATGATCTGCACCGTGTCGTTGCTCTTGCGAAGCTCTTTTGCCATCGTGACGCCGTCCATCGCGCCCATTTCGATGTCCAGCAGGAGAATGTCGTAGTCGCTTTCTTCGGCGTAGCGGAACAGGAAACTCTCGGCGGAGGGGAAGTCGTCAATATGCACCGTGTGACCGGCGGACGAAGCCCAAGCGCGCACCATATTCAAAACATATTGCCTGTCCGCACCGGAGTCGTCGCAGATCGCAATTTTGTAATTCATACCCTCACCGTTCCTTTAATGATTAAGACATCCGCCTTAAATCATTCCAAAGTGACGCAGTGCCTCCGTAATCGCCTTTTCCTTCTCCGGTGGGCATTGGGGCTGCCTGGTATCCTCGGATTTCGGTTTATTGTAGTTCTCACGCTCAATGATGCCGTATTTCTGCTTCACCTGTGCGATATAGAGGTGGCTGACTTTCAGTCCGGTATGTTCCAAGACATATTCCCGGATTTCCTCGTAGGTTGCTTTACTCTCAGCCGAAGTCAAATCCATCTCGTCCATCTTTACTTCGATCTCGATATGTTCCTTACTTTGAAGTTTGGACAACAAGCATACCGTCTCGATATGGGCCGTGCCAGGGAAAAGATCCACGGCGCAGGCCCGGACGGGGCGGTAGCCCAGGGGGGCGAAGCGGGCCGCATCCCGGGCCAGGGTGGCCGGGTCGCAGGAGACATAGACGATGCGCTCCGGCTCCATGGAGGCCGCTGCCTCCACCACGTCGGGGGCCAGGCCCTTCCGGGGCGGGTCCACGCAGATCACGTCGGGCCGCAGGCCCCGCTGCCGCAGCTCCGCCGCCAGCCGGGAGGCATCGCCGCACAGGAACTCCACGTTCTCCACGCCGTTGCGGCGGGCGCTGTCCTCCGCGTCCCGGATAGCCTCCGGCACGATCTCGCCGCCGATGACGTGCCGGGCCCGGCGGGCCAGCACCTGGGTGATGGTACCCGCACCGCAGTACAGGTCCACCGCCAGCTCCCGGCCGGTGAGTCCGGCGTACTCCAGGGCCTTTTCGTACAGACGCTGGGCCTGGTCGTGGTTCACCTGGTAAAACGACGGCACCGACAGCCGCAGCTCCAGTCCGCAGAGGGTATCCGTCAGATAGTCCCGGCCCCAGAGGGTGCGGTACCGATCCCCTAAAATGGCGTTGCCCCGTCGGGTATTCTCCCCCAGCACCACGCCGCAGACTCCGGGCGCGGCGGCCCGGAGCATATCCACCAGCTCCTGCTCATGGGGCAGGCGGGAGCCGTTGACCAGCAGACACGCCAGGGACTCCCCCCGGCAGCTGGTGCGGACGTACAGGTGCCGCAGCAGGCCCCGGCCAGTGGCCTCGTTATACGGCTCCACCCGAAACCGGGCGATATAGTCCCGCACCGCCTGAGCCAGGGCATCGGCCTCCGGCTTTTGGATGAGACAGTGCTCCACATCCACCACCTGGTGGCTGCGGGCCCGGTAAAAGCCCACCTCCCCCGCCGGGGAGATGGGATAGATGCTCTTGTTGCGGTAGTGCAGGGGCTGCTCCGCACCCAGAATTTCCTCCACCGTCACCTCCGCGCCGCCGATGCGGGTCAGGGCGTCCTGGACCCGGGCACGCTTGGCCCAGAGCTCCTCGTCATAGGACATATGCCGGAAATTGCAGCCGCCGCAGCGGCCGTAGTAGGGGCAGTCCGGCGTCCGGCGGGCCGGGGAGGGCTCCACCAGGGCGGCGATCTTGCCGAAGGCGGCGTTTTTCAGCACCTTCATCACCAGAACGTCGCAGGTCTCGCCCCGGATAGCCCCGTGGACGAACACCACCTGGCCGTCTATCCGGGCAATGCCCAAGCCCTCGCTGGAATAGCCGTCGATATGGGCGCGGTAAATGCGGTTTTTCTCCAATCCGGGCATAAGCGCCCTCCTCTCGTGCGAATCATACGAAAATTAGGGGCGGACAGAGCTGTCCGCCCCTGAAAGGTTTCCAAAACTTGGTTAAATCTCGAACTTCTCCATGACCTTCCGCAGGGCCTCGGCAAAGGCGGCCAGGGTCTTGTTGTCCCGGCCCTTGCTGCGGCGGATAAGGCCCACCAGGGAATCGCCCAGCTGCACCAGCTTCTGATACGCCGCGGTGACCCGGGGCGCGCCGTCGAAAGTACGGGTCTTGCGCTGGGGCAGATAGCCCGCCGCCAGCTGGGTGCAGGTCAGCAGGTCATACTCCTCGGTATACTGGGGAGCGTGGGCCGTGAAGCCCAGCTGGCTCACCGTCTGGGCAAACACCGGAGCCACCTCCCGGTCGCCGTGGACCACGAACACGTGCTGGGGCTTGGGCTCCTTGAAATGGCCAATCCAGTCCAGCAGATGGTCGTGGTCGGCGTGGGAGCTGAGGCCCTGGAAATTCACCACCTTGGCCCGGACGGCCACGTCCTCGCCGAACAGCTTCACGGAGGGAGTCCCGTCCAGCAGGGTGCGGCCCAAGGTGCCCGGGGACTGGAAGCCCACGAACACCACGGCGCTGTCCGCCCGCCACAGGTTATACTTCAGATGGTGGCGGATGCGGCCCGCGTCGCACATGCCGGAGGCGGAGATGATGACCTTGGGGGTATGGTCCTCGTTCAGAGATTTGGACTCGTCCACGGTCTCCGTCAGATGCAGACCCGGGAAATTGAACATATGGGTGCCGTCCTTCACCAGCTCCAGAGCGTCCTCGTCCAGATAGCCCCGCAGATCGCCGCAGAAAATGGTGGTGGCGCTCTTGGCCAGGGGACTGTCCACGTACACGGGGAAATCCGGCACGGAGGTCACCAGGCCCTGATCCTTGATCTCCCGGATGAAATACAGCAGCTCCTGGGTGCGGCCCACGGCAAAGGAGGGAATCACCACGTTGCCGCCCTTGCCCAGAGTCTCGTCGATGATCTGGGCCAGCTGGCCGGTATAGCTCCACACCTCTGTGTGGTTGCGGTCACCGTAGGTGCTCTCCATGACCACATAGTCCGCCCCGGTGAAAAACTGGGGATCCCGGATGATGGGCTGGTCCACGTTGCCGATATCGCCGGAGAACACGATGGTTTTCGTCTGGCCTCCCTCGGTGAGGGTCAGGCGGATGGACGCGGAGCCCAGCAGGTGGCCCGCGTCGATGAACACGGCGTCCACCCCGTCGCACAGGTGAACGGGCTGGCCATACTCGCAGGTGTCGATGAATTCCGGCACCTGCTGGGCGTCGGCCACGGTATACAGGGGCTCCTCCTCGGGCCGGCCGGCCCGGCGGTTCTTGCGGTTTTTATACTCGGCGTCGCTCTCCTGGATGTGGGCGGAGTCCTGGAGCATGATGCTCATGAGCTGAGCCGTGAGCCGGGTGGTGAGAATGCGGCCCTGGAAGCCGTTTTTGATGAGCATGGGCACCCGGCCGGAGTGGTCGATGTGGGCGTGGGTGATGAGCACATAGTCGATGCTGCCCGGGGCAAAGGGCAGGGTGCGGTTGTCCACCTCATCCCGGCCCTGCTGCAGGCCGCAGTCGATGAGGATGCGCTTGCCGCCTACCTCCAGACAATGGCAGCTGCCGGTGACGCACTGGTCAGCGCCGAAAAAACTCAGCTTCATGGCGTTCGTCCTTTCCTCTCAAAAATTGGGGTGCCCTTATTGTAACACTTTTTCTTCCCGGCGGCAACAGGAATTGCATTTTGCCGGAACATCCGTTATAATAGGTGGGAATATAACTTGTTATTCCCCTGAGGAGGAACGCAAATGTTTGAACAATCCCTTATTCGCAATTTTTCCATCATCGCCCACATCGACCACGGCAAGTCCCATTCCCAGTTTGCCTGACGGCAAACCGGGAGCCCTTTTCATTTAATGTCCTTCGGCGGAAATGAATTCCGCCTGCGGCAAGGTTTTGCTGCGCAAAACGCTTGTTACGCGCCACTTGGCGCGTCAGCGTGGACTTACCTACAGGAGGAACGCAAATGTTTGAACAATCCCATATCCGTAACTTTTCCATCATCGCCCACATCGACCATGGCAAGTCCACGCTGGCGGACCGGCTGCTGGAGCTGTGCGACGCCGTGCCGGAGCGGGAGATGGAGAACCAGATTCTGGACAACATGGACCTGGAGCGGGAGCGGGGCATCACCATCAAGTCCCGGGCTGTGCACCTGTTCTACAAGGCCAAAGACGGCGAGATCTACGCCCTGAACCTCATCGACACCCCGGGCCATGTGGACTTCAACTATGAGGTGTCCCGGTCACTGGCCGCCTGCGAGGGGGCGGTGCTGGTGGTGGACGCCACCCAGGGGGTGGAGGCCCAGACTCTGGCCAACACCTATCTTGCCATGGAGCACGACCTGGAGATTTTGCCGGTATTCAACAAGATCGACCTGCCCGCCGCCGACCCCATGAAGGCCAAGCAGGAGGTGGAGGACATCATCGGCCTGCCCGCCATGGATGCGCCGGAAATCTCCGCCAAGCTGGGCCTGAACGTGGAGGCGGTGCTGGAGGACGTGGTGCACAATGTCCCCGCCCCCACCGGAGACCCCAACGCCCCCCTGCAGGCCCTGATCTTCGACAGCCAGTATGACCCCTATGTGGGGGTGGTGGTGCTGTTCCGCATCAAGCAGGGCACCATCCGCCGGGGCCAGACGGTGCGCATGATGGCCACCGGAGCCCAGTATACCATTCTGGAGTGCGGATATCTCAAGCCCCTGGGCAACGAGCCTACGGACGCCCTCCAGGCCGGCGAGGTGGGCTATTTCACCGCCTCCATCAAAAACGTCAAGGACACCCAGGTGGGCGACACCATCACCGACGCCGAATGCCCCGCCGCCGAACCTCTGCCCGGCTATCGCCCGGCCCAGTCCATGGTCTACTGCGGCATTTACACCGAGGACGGCAGCAAGTACCCCGACCTGCGGGACGCCCTGGAAAAGCTCCAGCTCAACGACGCCTCCCTGACCTTCGAGCCGGAAAGCTCCGTGGCCCTGGGCTTCGGCTTCCGCTGCGGCTTTTTGGGGATGCTGCATATGGAGATCATCCAGGAGCGGCTGGAGCGGGAGTTCAACCTGGACCTGGTGACCACCCTGCCCAGCGTCATCTATCATGTATACAAGTCCGACGGCACCATGGTGAAGGTGGATAACCCCCACAACTATCCGGACCCCACGGTTATCGAGCACGCGGAGGAGCCCTATGTGAAGGTGTCCATTATCAGCCCCAACGAGTATGTGGGCAACATCATGCCCATGTGCCAGGACCGCCGGGGCGAGTTCAAGGATATGCAGTATCTGGACACCCACCTGGTGGAGCTGCACTATCAGATGCCCCTCAACGAGATCATCTATGACTTTTTCGACACGCTGAAGGCCAACACCAAGGGCTATGCCTCCCTGGACTATGAGCTCTCCGGCTACCGTCCCAGCGAGCTGGTGAAGGTGGATCTGCTGCTCAACGGCGACGGCGTGGACGCCCTGAGCTTCATCGCCCACAAGGACAAGGCCTATCCCCGGGCCCGGCGGCTGTGCGAAAAGCTGAAGGAGAACATCCCCCGCCAGCTCTTTGAGGTGCCCATCCAGGCGGCTATCGGCGGACGGATCATCGCCCGGGAGACAGTGAAGGCCATGCGCAAGGACGTGCTGGCCAAGTGCTACGGCGGCGACATTACCCGCAAGAAGAAGCTGCTGGAAAAGCAGAAGGAAGGCAAGAAGAAGATGCGGAACCTGGGCACGGTGCAGGTACCCACCGAGGCCTTCATGGCGGTTCTGAAGCTGGACAGCGATTGATAACAGGAGGCGCTCATATGGAACAGGCCACGTTTGACGATTTCATGAAGCTGGATATCCGGGTAGGCACCATTGTGGAGGCCCGGCCCTTTGAAAAGGCACGCAGGCCCGCCTATCAGCTGCTGGTGGACCTGGGCCCGGAGCTGGGGCAAAAGCGCTCCAGCGCGCAGATCACCCAGCAGTATGCCCCGGAGGACCTGGTGGGCAAGCAGGTGCTGGCGGTGGTGAATTTCCCGCCCCGTCAGATCGCCGACTTCTTCTCCCAGGTGCTGGTGCTGGGCACCTACTCCCAGGGCGGCGTGGTGCTCATCACCCCGGACAAGCCTGTGGAAAACGGCGACCGGCTGGGGTAAAATAGGAGGTATCGCATATGGCCGGATTCGGCGTTCTGATTGTTTCGGGTATATTATCGGCGATTTTCCTGTTCTTCATCGCCGTGTTCGCCGCCGCGGCGGCGTATATCATGGCCAGCTATGTGCTGGAGGGCTTTTCCATCGCCTGCATGCGCAAAAAAGCGGGCGACGCACATACATTCCCTGCCTGGATTCCCTTTTACAGCAAGTATCTGCTGGGAAAGCTGGCAGACCGGCGGGTCATGGGCGCCGTGTCGGCCCTTCTGACGCTTCTGTCCGTCTGCCTTTGCGTCTATTTCTACGTCTGCCGGGAGCTGAATACCCTTTGGTTCATCCTCCTGCTGATGGCCCTGTTGGCAGTCTTTATCCTGGACACCCTGATCGCCCACCGGATCTATAAAAGCCGCGCCGGTAAATATGGGGACGTCCTGACCGTGTTCACCGTTTTATCCCTGGGCCTGCTCCGCCCGGTGTTTCTGTTTGCTGTCCGCAATCGGGCAGCGGAGAGCGTGCCGGCCCCGGAGTGTGGAAATTGAGTAAAAATCCCGGAAGGAGATGTGATAGCATGGCCGAGGAAAAGCTGTTTATTGAGGCATCCGAAGAGGATGTGCCGTCCATTATCGCCCTGCGGCAAAGAATCTGGGACACCACATACCGAGGCGTTTACCCCGACAGCATGATAGATAACTTTGACTGGGACTGGCACAGGGAAATGGAGCTGCTGAGGGTCCATCATCCGGCGTATTCTGTGTACTTGGTCCGAAAGGACCGGCAGGACATCGGCTACCTGACGATAAACGAAGCCGATGTAATCACCCTGCAATCCCTGTATATTTCCGCCGAATACCAAAGACAGGGGATCGGCCGGCAAGCGTTCGATTTCGTGAAAGCGTATTGCAGAGCGCACCATGCCGCCTCCTTTGTCTGCCACTGTGTCCCGGAGAATCTTAACGCCCGCAGCTTCTATGAGCGCATGGGCGGCAAGGTGATCGGGCAGGACCTGACAAACGAGGAACGGTGGCAAAACTCTGTCACTTATCGGTTTACCCTGACACAATAAAATTGCTCAAAAGAAAGTTGAGGATCACCTATGAACAACATCACGAAAACCGCTATGATCACCATCTGCGGGCGGCCCAATGTGGGCAAGTCCAGCCTCACCAACGCCCTGGTGGGGGAGAAGATCGCCATCGTGTCCGACAAGCCCCAGACCACCCGCAACCGGATCTACGGCGTGGTGAACCGGGAGGATACCCAGTTTGTGCTGCTGGACACCCCGGGCCTGCACAAGCCCCGGTCCCGGCTGGGGGACTACATGGTGAAGGTGGTGCGGGAGAGCCTGCAGCAGGTGGAGGCCGCGCTGCTGCTGGTGGAGCCCATCGCCCATGTGGGGGAGCCGGAGAAGATCCTGCTCCAGCGCATCACCGAGGAGGGCCTGCCCTGTGTGCTGTGCATCAACAAGATCGACACCGTGGAGAAAAAGGACGACCTGCTGGAGGTTATTGCCGCCTACAGTGCCGTGTATCCCGGGTTTGACGCCATTATCCCCATCTCCGCCCGCACCGGCGACGGTTTGGACGACCTGATGGCCCAGCTGCAGATCTATGCCACGGCAGGCCCCCAGCTGTTCCCCGACGGCATGACCACCGACCAGCCCGACGCCCAGGTGTGTGCCGAGATCGTCCGGGAGAAAATGCTGCTGTGCCTGGAAAAGGAGATCCCCCACGGCACCGCCGTGGAGATCACCCGCTTCACCGAGCGGGAGGACACCGGCATCGTCGACCTGGACGTGACCATCTACTGCGAAAAGGCCAGCCACAAGGGCATCATCATCGGCAAGCACGGCGCTATGCTCAAGCGCATCAGCTCCCTGGCCCGCCGGGACATCGAGAAGTTCATGGGCGCCAAGGTGTACATGGAAACCTGGGTAAAGGTCAAGGAAAACTGGCGGGATAATGTGAACTTCATCCGTGCCAGAGGGTACGACGAGCAGTAACTCCGGCCAGAACCTTCCACTTATGACGCGGCAAAACCGCGGCACACTATAGGTGGAGGTGAGACGTATGGAGGGGCGATGGGACCTGTTCTGGGCCACCGGCGCGCCGGAGGCGTATTTGCTGTATAAGGAGGCGGCGGGATGCAGCCGGAACGATTTGTGACCTGCGGCCTGGTGCTGCGGGAGACCGATACCCGGGACGCGGACAAGATTCTCACCGTGCTGACCCCGGACCGGGGAAAGCTGGCGGTCATCGCCCGGGGCGCCCGGCGCAAGGGCAGCCGCGTGGCCGCAGCCTGCCAGCTGCTGGCGTATTCCGAGATGACCCTGTATGAAAGGGGCCAGTGGACCATGCTGGACGCGGCAAACACCATCGAGCTGTTCGGCGGCCTGCGGCAGGACCTGACGGCTCTGAGCCTGGCGGCGTATTTTGCCGAGTTGACGGAGGCAGTGGCCGACGGCTGCGGCGGCGACGTACTGCCGCTGCTGTTAAACGCCCTGTACGCCCTCAGCGCCCTGCGCAAGCCGCCCCAGCTGGTAAAGCCCGCGTTCCAGCTCCGGCTCATGGCCCTGGCCGGGTACGAGCCCATGGCCGATGCCTGCGCCCTGTGCGGCGCGCCGGAGCCGGAGAACCCTATGCTGGACGTGGTCCACGGGGTGGTCCACTGCGGCAAATGCCGGGAAAAGGGGGGACTGTCCCTGCCGCTGACGGCGGCGGGGCTGGCGGCCCTGCGATACATCCTGTACGGCGACGCAAAGCGGCTGTACAGCTTCGCCCTGCCCCAGCCGGGACTGCGGGCCCTGGACCACGCATCGGACGCCTATGTCACCGCCCAGCTGGAGCGCAGCTTCCGTACCCTGGACTACTACAAATCCATTCTTCCGCAAGAGGAAACAAAATATGAGTGAATTATTTGAAAAATCCATCCGCACCCTGGAGCTTCCGGCGGTGCTGGAAAAGCTGGCGGCCAAGGCTGTCAGCCAGGCGGCCAAGGACCGATGCCTGAAGCTGACCCCCTCCACCGATACGGAGGAGGTGCTTCGGCTTCTGGACGAGACCGACGCCGCCAAGGAGCGGCTGGGGCTCCACGGCAGCCCGTCCTTCTCCGGGGTGAAGGATGTGTCCGCCGCCCTGACCCGGGCCGATCACGGCGGTATGCTGAACACCCGGGAGCTGCTGAACATCGCCGGGGTGCTGACCGCCAGCCGCCGGGTGGCGGACTACGATGCCCAGCGCCAGGGGGAGGAGACGGTGCTGGACCGCCTGTTCACCTCCCTGCACACCAATAAATACTTAGAGGAGCAGATCCGCTCCGCCATTCTGGATGAGGAGACCATTGCCGACACCGCCAGCAGTGAGCTGGCGGATATCCGGCGGAAAATGCGGCTGGCCGCCTCCAAGGGGCGGCAGATCCTGCAGCGCATCATCTCGTCGCCGTCCTATGCCAAGGTCCTGCAGGAGGCCCTGATCACCCAGCGGGACGGGCGGTTCGTGGTGCCGGTAAAGGCCGAGTGCAAGGGCAGCATGCCTGGCCTGGTACACGACGTCTCCTCCTCCGGGGCCACGCTGTTTGTGGAGCCCATGGGCGTGGTGCAGGCCAACAACGAGCTCAAGGAGCTGGAGGCCCGGGAGAAAAAGGAGATCGACCGCATCCTGCGGCAGCTGTCCGCCGCCTGCGCCGGGTCCATGGAGAATATTCTGTGGGACTATGACATTCTGGTGCACCTGGACGTGATTTTTGCCCGGGCGCAGCTGAGCTATCAGCTGAACGCCAGCCGTCCGGAGGTCCGCCGCCGGGGCGGCGTGGCCCTGCGCCGGGCCCGGCACCCGCTGCTGGACCAGGCCAAGGCAGTGCCCATCACCGTGGAGCTGGGTGAGCAGTTCGACACCCTGGTCATCACCGGCCCCAACACCGGCGGCAAGACCGTTACCCTGAAAACCATCGGCCTTCTGTGTCTGATGGCCCAGTGCGGCCTGCATATCCCTGCCGACAGCGGCAGCGCCGTGCGTGTATTCCACCGGGTGCTGGCGGATGTGGGCGATGAGCAAAGCATTGAGCAGAGCCTGTCCACCTTCTCCGCCCATATGTCCAACATTGTGCAGATCCTGCGGGAGGTGGACGACAAGAGCCTGCTGCTGTTCGATGAGCTGGGCGCCGGTACGGACCCGGTGGAGGGCGCAGCCCTGGCCATTGCCATCATTGAAAGTGCCCGCAGCCAGGGAGCCCTGATCGCCGCCACCACCCACTATGCCGAGCTGAAAACCTTCGCCATGACCACGGCGGGGGTGGAAAATGCCAGCTGCGAGTTCGACGTGCAGACGCTGCGGCCCACCTATCGGCTGCTGATCGGCATTCCCGGCAAATCCAACGCCTTCGCCATCTCCCGGCGGCTGGGGCTGGACGAATCCGTCATCCAGGCGGCCCAGGCCCAGATGGACAGCGACTCCGTCCGGTTCGAGGACGTGCTGACCCAGCTGGAGGAAAAGCGCCAGCGGCTGGAGAAGGCCCAGGCCGAGGCCGACCGCCTGTGGCGCCAGCGGGAGGAGGACGCCCGCAAGGCCCGGACGTTCCGGGAGCAAATGGAAAAAGCCAAGGACAACGCCCGCACCAAGGGCGAGGCCGAGGCCAAGCGCATTGTGCGTCAGGCCCAGGCCCAGGCGGACGAAATTTTCGCCCAGCTGGACCAGCTGCGCCGCCAGCAGCAAAAGCAGCTCAGCTTCCAGGAGCTCAACGACGCCAAAGCCGCCGTGCGGCACAGCCTGAACCAGGCCCAGGACGCCCTGCACATCCACGACCAGCCCCAGGAGCCTGTCTATACTCCCAGCCGTCCCATTGAGGTGGGGGACCTGGTGGAGCTGCCCGGCGTAAAGATGGCCGCATCGGTGCTGGCCGTCAACAACGACGGCACCCTGCTTTTGCAGGCTGGAAAGATGAAGATGACCGTCAAGGCCCAGCAGGTGCGCCTGCCGGAGGGCCAGCCCAAGAAAAAGCCCGCCGCGCCGGCCTCCGGCGGCAGCGCCAAGCTGAATCTGCAATCCCGGGCCGCCTCGGAGCTGGACATCCGGGGCTATGAGACTCTGGAGGCCGAGAGCGTGGTGGAGAACTATATCGACAGCGCCGTCATGGCCAAGCTGGGCACCGTGACCATCATCCATGGCAAGGGTACCGGCGCTCTGCGCAAGGCCGTTCACGAGATGCTCAAGCGGAACAAGGCCGTCAAGAGCTTCCGACTGGGCCGGTATGGCGAAGGCGAGGCCGGAGTCACAGTCGTTGAGCTGAAATAACGACTGCGGTTTGTGGATTCCGCCAAAAGGGTCAAACATTTTTTCAGACCTTACTTAAAGAATTTGTAGCTTTGGACATTGCTTTCTTTCACCGATTCGGTATAATATTATAGTGTGAGAGAAGTATGTCCCCGCATTTTTCGAAAATGCTTCATAAAAGGAGTGCAATGGAATGTTTACACAGGAAGTTACCGTGAACAATGAGGTGGGTCTGCACGCCCGTCCTGCCACCTACTTCATCCAGAAGGCCAATGAATTCAAGAGCGGCATCTGGGTGGAAAAGGATGAGCGCCGGGTGAATGCCAAGAGTCTGCTGGGCGTTCTTTCCCTGGGCATCGTGAAGGGCACCACCATCACCCTTATCGCCGACGGTCCCGACGCCAAGGAGGCTGTGGAATCCCTGACGCAGCTGGTCAGCGATCAGCTGGGCGAGTAAACCAAGAAGAACAATGCCGGAGGCGGCTGCCTCCGGCATTGTTGTTTACGTCTCCATATGCCGCCCCAAAAAGGCGGATACGGTTTGGGCCAGCTTGTACTCCCCCTCGCCGGGGATCTGCGCGTCCGACGACAGAAACAGCACCAGGCCCAGCACATCCCCCTCGCAGAGAATAGGCGCCGCCACAGCCACCGTGTAACGGTCGCTGCTGTCGGAGACGGGCAGCGGCCGCCCGGAACCCTGATACTGATAAATGCTGCGCTGTTCCATAACCTGAGCCAGGGCGTCGGACAGCGGCTTGCCCAGCAGCTCCCGCTTGCCGGAGCCGGTGATGGCGATGATGGCGTCTCGGTCGGTCACGGCGGCGGTAAAGCCGCTGCTGCGGTTGAGCACATCGCAGAACTGTGCTGCAAAATCCTCCAGCCCGCCGATCAGGGAGTATTTCTTAAAAATGACCTCCCCCTCCCGGGTGGTGTAAATCTCCAACGGGTCGCCGTTACTGATAACATGGACACGGAAAACCTTGTCCTCGCGGCCTTTAGCGCTTTGGACGAGTTCTGTTTCGTAGGGGTCGATGCCCTCATCGACCCGCGGGCGGATGTGGGCATCCGCCCCTACAGATTGTAATTCGATATTTTCCGTGTCTTCACGAAAATTTGCGGCTTCCTCCGTTTCTGCGGGGAGGGTTCCGCAGCGCAGCAGCGTGTCAATGTCGGTTTTGAGCTTAATTTCTAAATGATCCTCAAAGACGAGGATCCTGTCGATCAGCAGCTCCAGATCGTTCCGTTCCAGCTTGTCCTTTTCCAGAATGTCGCGGAACACGTCGATGGCGGTCTTGGCCACGCGGTTGACCTGAATGATGGTGTTGCGCTTGTCGCTCAGCAGGTCGATCTGGTGGTGGATGCCGTCGATCTTTTTTTGCAGGTCTGCTTCCATCTCGTCATACAGTGCCTCGATGGAGGCTTCCTGCTCCGGCTTTTTCATGATCTCCCGGATGCGCTGGCGCTTCGTCACCTTCAGCTCCTCGGTGAGATCGGCCAGCACCGCTGCCAGATTGTCCGCCGACTGCTCCGTTTCCGCCACCTGCTCGGTCTCGCGCTTCAGTTCCTCATTGAGCTGCGTCAGCATGGCGGCAGAGCTGTCCGCCAGCTTGCGCACATAGCTTTTCAGCAGCTCGTCCAGCCGGTCAACGCGGATATGGTGGCTGGTGCAGCCCTTGAGACCGCGCCGGTGGTACGTCCCGCAGGTGTAGGCGGGGGCGAGGTCAGAGCGGCTCATGGCGAACAGCGGACTGCCGCAGTCGCCGCACTGCAAAAAGCCGGAGTACACGTTGTCGTTGATCTTCACGCCGCGATAGTTGCTGCGGCTGCGCTTTTCCCGCAGGGCGCGGGTGATGGCGAAGGTGCGGTAGTCGATGATGGCCTGATGGTGGTTTTCAATGACGATGTGCTCGTCGTCGTTGCGCTTGATGTCCCTGCCGTTGATCTTGGCGCGGGTGTACTTGCCCTGCCGCAGCGTGCCGATATAAAAATCGTTGTCCAGAATGCCCTGCACCGTGGCGATGGCCCATGCGTTCTTGGCCTCCCGCTTTGTCTTCTTGCCCGCCGCCTCCTTGCGCATCCGCTCGGACATGCGCGGCGTGGGAATGCCCTCGTCGGTGAGGTAGTTGGCGATTTTCTTGTAGCCCCAACCGGCGTTGCTGTAGAGGTCAAAAATCCTGCGGACGGTCTCGGCCTCCGTGGGGATGATCTCAAACTGCTTGTCCTCGGTGACGAGATAGCCGTAGGGCGCGGCGCAGATCCACTCGCCATCGTTCTGCCGCCGCTTCACAACGCTGCGCACCTTGCGGGAGGTGTCCGTGACGGGCATTTCGTTCACAAGGAACTGGAACTGGATTTTCAGCCAGTCGTCGTCATTGGGAAAGTCCACCCCGTCACCGATGGAGATGATGCGCACGCCCGCGTCGCGCAGGTCTTCCAGCTCCACAAGCCCGCGCGAGTTGCGGCGGGAAAAGCGGGAGAAGTCCTTGATGATGAGAATGTCGTACTTGTGCCGCATCAGCCCCCGGCGCATCTCCTGATAGCCCTCGCGCTGCTCGAACGTGTAGCCGGAGCGGTCGCGGTCTTCAAAAAACGTCAGCGTGCTGCCGGGGAAGTGGGTTTTTACATAGTCCTCGATGATGGCCTTCTGGTTCTCGATGGAGATATTCTTCTGATCCTGCTCATCATCTACGGAAATGCGGGCATAGCCCGCGATGTCAAAGCGTTCAATCAATTTGGCTCACCGCCCTTTAAGTATTTTGCTATCTGCCGATCAAAGTCGGAGATGTATGCTGCCCATCGACGGCAGTTTCCGAGAATTTCTCGGTAGCTGTTTTTGAACTCATTCCCTATTTGTGGTCTTCTCTGCGTGCTCTGCCCAGTCCGGCAACCGTGCCGCATTTTCAACTGGTGACAGTTGACACCCTCCATTCCGAACAAGCCGTACTGTCTTCGCCGTGTTGCCACTTGCAGCGAATTTCGCACTTGCTTTATTGAATAACATTGTATCACATGAATCGAACATATGCAACCGGAAAATGATCTGCTGAACGAGGAAAAGTGTGCTGATTCATTGACAAACCAGCACACTTTTTCACTTATGTTAGGCATTGCGTTTTTTATCCATATGTAGTATAATTAAGTAATAAAAATGGCTTAATCCCAACGTTTTTTGCGTGGGAAACTGTGATTTGCTGGATGCTTTGAAATTCCCCTGCTTGGCACGTTGCTGCGGCGGGGTTGATAGGAACGGAATTGCATGTATAAAAGATTTGGAAAACGATTGATTGATATATTGCTGTCGCTGACGGGGTTGATCCTCGCCTCATGGCTGTATTTGCTCATCATGATTGCCATTGAGATGGACGATCCCGGCCCGGTGTTCTTTTCTCAGAAGCGGGTGGGCATCCATAAAAAATATTTCCAGCTTTATAAATTTCGCAGCATGAAGATGTCCACGCCCCACGATATGCCGACGCACCTGCTGGAAAACCCAGAGCAGTACATCACACGCGTCGGGAAATTTCTGCGCAAAACGTCTCTTGATGAGATTCCGCAGCTCTGGAATATCCTCCGGGGCGACATGAGCGTTATCGGTCCCCGGCCTGCTCTTTGGAATCAAGAGGACCTGCTGGCTGAACGGGACAAGTATGGTGCCAACGATGTGAAGCCCGGTCTTTCCGGCTGGGCGCAAATCTGCGGACGGGACGAGTTGGAGATTGCTGACAAGGCCCGTCTGGACGGTGAGTATGTGCGGCGCATGAGCTTTGCCTTTGACTGCCGCTGCTTTTTCGGGACGGCCATTTCCGCCCTGCGTGGTGACGGCGTGGTCGAGGGCGGCACGGGAGAGCTGCATAAGGTGGAGAGCAAGAAATGAGAATTCTGATCGCAACCAATCATTCCTATATGTTCTACCGCTTCCGCAAAGAGCTGGTGGAGGCACTGATGCAGGAGCATGAGGTCATTCTCAGCACGCCCTTTGTGGGCCACGAGGACGATTTGCAGGCCATGGGACTTCGCTGCATCGACACAGAGATCGACCGCCGCAGCATCAATCCCTTCAAAGACATGAAGCTGCTGAAAACCTACCGCAAGATGCTGGACGAGATCCAGCCGGATTTGGTCATCACCTATTCCATCAAGCCCAACATCTACATGGGCAGCGCCTGCAAGGCCAAGGGTATTCCCTATGTCACCAATGTGCAGGGCCTCGGCACGGCCTTCGAAAAGCCGGTGCTCTCAAACGTGGTGTCCGTGATGTACCGCAGTGCCCTGCGGAAGGCCAAAACGGTGTTCTTTGAGAACGAGGAGAACGCCCAGTTCTTCCTACATAAAACCATCATCTCCGCCCAGCAGATGAAAGTGCTTCCCGGTGCGGGCATCAATCTGGACGAGTATCCCTATGTCCCCATGAAGGATGACGGTGTGTGCAGTTTCCTATTTGTCGGACGCATTATGAAGGAAAAGGGCGTGGACGAGTTCTTTGCCGCCGCGAAAACCATTAAGGCGGAATTTGGCGAAAAGGTCGCATTTGATGTGGTGGGCTTCTACGAGGATGCCTACAAGGGAACCGTCGATCAGCTGGTTGCCGATGGTGTCATCAAGTTCCACGGCTTCCAGACGGATGTGCATCCGTTCTATGAAGCGGCGGATTGTGTCGTGCTACCCTCTTATCACGAAGGGATGTCCAACGTCCTGCTGGAGGGTGCCGCCACTGGCCGCGCCCTTATCACCAGCGATATCCCCGGCTGTCGCGAGGCAGTGGAGGACGGCGTCAGCGGGTATCTGTGTCCCGTGCAGGATACAGAATCGTTGACGAATTTCTTCCGTGAGTTTGCTGGCAAAACGCACAGTGAACAGGAACAAATGGGCCGTTGCGGACGTACGCTTATCGAGCGGAAGTTTGATAAACGCATTGTGGTGGCACAGACCATAGAGGGACTTATGCTTCCTGTGACAGCGAGGAACTGAGGATGCGGCAACTGATTTTACTTTATTGGGGCTGCGTCTTTCTGATGTACTTGTCCCAAGTCTATTATCCGACGTCTGCGCAGTTAGATGGGCCTCAGACCGCACGTCGGCATTTCATGCTGCGCAAAGCCGATATCTTCATGATCGTTGTAATCGTGTGGATGACGTGCTTTTCGTTTCTACGAACGGGCTATAACGATACGATGACATATAGACTTCATTTTATGGAGTCTGAATCTGTTGCAGATTACTTTGCAAGAAACGGACTGCTGGATTGGACTGGCAATCCGCTCTCCGAATTATATCGTGATGTAGTACGTGACGCTACTACCAACTATCATATCTATTTCTTCTTTCCAGCATTTCTTAGCAGCTTTGCAGTTGTGAAGCTTTTTAAGAGATACTCGGTCAACCCGGCTTTTTCCCTTTTGATTTTCTTTTCAATTGGCACGTATGTCATGTACATTGCGGCACTCAAACAGTGCTTTGCGATGTTTTTCCTGCTTTTGGCGCTGCCTTACGCCATTGACAGGAAATACGTGCGTTTCTACCTGCTGGTATTTGTCGCAATGCTGTTTCACACCCATGCATTTATGTTTGCAATCGTTCCATTGCTGTTTGGAAAACCGTGGGGAAAGGTGACCATTGTATTTTTCCTGGCAGCACTCTTTGCAATGGCGACTTACGACGCTACTCTTGGTGCATTTATGGAATATGCGCAGTCGATGGGTGCGTTAGTTGCAGAGATTGAGGTGTTCGATAACAACTCTATCAATGTTCTGAGAGTTGTTGTTTACTGGGTGCCTGCAATGCTTGCGTTAGCCTTCCGTAAGCGGCTTTTTTCAAATTCTACAAGAGTAGAGAATCTATTCGTTAATATGAGCATGATCAGTGCATTTATTCTGATGATCGGGTTGGTGCAGGCGGCAAACCTGTTTGCTCGTATGGCGGCCTATTTTGAGATCGCCACGGCAATTTCTCTTCCGTGGATGATAAAAAAGTTATTCACCAAGCGCTCGGCACAATTTATTACGATTTGTGCAGCTGTGCTGTATTTTGGATATTTCCTGTATGAATTTGGTGTTTCTAAGGATTTTGGGAATAACTACTCGGCAATTTCACTGTGGCAGTTTGTTACAAGTCTATTTGGAGGTTAATGTATGTCCGCTTCTTCTATCCACCAATTAATTGAATCATGCGGGTTTTGCCGGGCATCTGAAGTGGAAGAGCTTCAGACGATGAAAACTGGCATGACCAACCGTTCTTATGCTTTCTTTGTGAAAGGAAATCGGTACATTATTCGTATCCCTGGTGAAGGAACCGACCGCCTGATCAACCGTGCGCAGGAGTATGCCGTCTATAGGGCGATTGCTCCGCTTAAAATAAGCGAAACGGTTCATTATTTTGATCCGGTAACAGGAATCAAAATCGCGTCATACCTGACCGATGCCCATGTCTGCGACAGCGGGAACTGGGAGAAAGTCGCAAAGTGCATTGCGGCTCTGCGGGAGTTCCATTCAAACAGGCTGCATGTTGCGCACAGCTTTGATTTGTGGGAGCGCCTGGATTTTTACGAGAGCCTTTGGGCAGGCGAATCTTCCATTTATGCGGATTACGATAAAACGAAACGGGCGGTGCTCAGTTTGAAGCAGTTTATCGATGAGCGGCCGAAGGATGTCTGCCTCTGTCATATTGACGCGGTGCCAGATAACTTTCTGTTTGTGCATGATACGAACGGTGCTGAACAAATCAAGCTCATCGACTGGGAGTATGCGGGGATGCAGGATCCGCATCTGGACATTGCAATGTTTATTATCTATGCAATGTATGATCGGGAGGAAGCTGAAAAACTGATCGATCTGTACTTCATCAACGGCTGCGACAAGTTGACCCGCATGAAGGTGCACTGCTATATCGCTGTCAGCGGCCTTGTGTGGAGCAACTGGTGCGAGTTCAAGCGTCATTGTGGTGTAGAGTTCGGTGCTTACACACAACGTCAATATGACTACGCAAGAGAATACAGTGAGATATTCTTCCGAGAATATAGAGAGGTATTTGGCAGAGATTATGTCTGAACATATTGTAGAACGTGCAATCATTATGGCTGCGGGCATCGGCCAGCGGCTGCGCCCTGTGACCCTGACGACTCCCAAACCGTTGGTCACAGTAAATGGCGTGTGCATGATCGATACGATCATCGCGGCGCTTCACGAGAATGAAATCCACGAGATTTATGTCGTGGTCGGATACCTAAAAGAGCAATTCTATGAATGGGCAAAGAAGTACGACGGCATTACTCTGATAGAAAATCCATGGTATGCGGAGTGCAATAACATCGCGTCCCTCTATGTCGCGCGTGAATACCTGAACAACGCGATTATTTTGGACGGCGATCAGATCATCCGCAACCCGGCGATCCTTCACCGGGAATTTACCCGCTCCGGGTATAGCTGCGCCTGGACAGACAGAGCTACAAACGAATGGCTGTTGACGGTTAAAAATGGGATCGTGACAAAATGCAGCCACACAGGCGGCGATCACGGCTGGCAGCTCTTCAGTGTGTCACGCTGGACAGCAGAAGATTGGCAGCGACTCAGAAAGCACTTGGAACTGGAATTTGTGCAAAACAAAAATCGGAGCATTTACTGGGATGATGTTGCAATGTTTTGCCACCCTGATGAGTACCAGTTCGGCGTTTACCCCATTTCAGCGAAAGATCTGCGCGAAATTGACAGCTTCACAGAGCTTTGCGAGGCTGATTCATCATATAGAGAAAGGGTTAATTGAGATATGAAGAAAAACGCACTGAAAAAAGAGCTTGACTGGGTATCTATGCTGGTGCCGCTGGCAATCGTGCTGACGGTATGTGCGCTGTTTATGATTTTCCCGGAAGGTTCCAAGCTCGTCCTGAGTGTAGTACGAGGTTTTCTGGGAGATGACTTTGGTCTCTACTATGCACTGCTCGGTGTTGGCATCGTAGGCTGTACGCTTTATATAGCCTTTTCCAAATTCGGCAAGATCAAGCTTGGCGACTGTGAAAAGCCGCAGTATCGCTCTTTTCAGTGGGGGACTATGATTTTTACATCCACCATGGCTGCGGACATTCTGTTTTATTCTCTGTGCGAGTGGGCGCTGTATGCCAATGAATCGCAGGTCGAAATGATGGGCGGCATGCAGAAATGGGCATCCACTTACCCGCTTTTCCACTGGGGACCTATCGCGTGGGGCTTTTATATCGTGCTTGCGGTTGCGTTCGGCTTTATGATCCATATCCGCGGCCGTGATAAGCAGAAATTCTCTGAAGCCTGCCGCCCCCTGCTGGGAAGCCGGGTAGATGGAGTTTGGGGGCGTGTGATCGACCTGACTGCGATTTTTGCGCTGATTGCGGGCACAGCGACGACGTTTTCTCTCGCAACGCCGCTGCTTTCCAGAGCGATCAGCCGTGTGTTTGGCCTGCAGGACAGCATCGGGTTAACGATAGCAATCCTTTTGATGATCGCGGCAGTCTACACCTTTACGGTCTGGTTCGGCATGAAAGGAATCGCGAAGCTCGCCGCCATTTGCAGCTATTGCTTCTTTGCACTGCTGGCCTATGTCCTGTTCGGCGGCGGAGAGACGCGCTATATTCTGGAAACGGGTTTTTCCGCAATCGGCAATCTTGCCCAGAACTTCATCGGGCTGGCAACATGGATGGATCCGCTGCGGGAAACCAGCTTCCCGCAGAACTGGACGATTTATTACTGGGCCTATTGGATGGTCTGGTGTGTTGCAACACCTTTCTTTATTGGCGTGATCAGCAAGGGGCGAACCATTCGTAATACGATCCTCGGCGGTTACGGCTGGGGCCTTGCGGGCACCTTTACCTCGTTTATCATCCTTGGCAATTACGGCCTTGCACAGCAGCTCAAGCATGGCCTTGACGTTACCGGCTTTATTGCGGCGGGCGGCAACTATTCCGAAGCAATCATGAAAATATTCGATACGCTCCCGCTGACGGAATTTGGCCTGATTCTGCTGGCGGTCACAATGGTCGCATTCTATTCCACCACATTTGACGCGCTGACGATGGTCGTTTCGAGCTACTCGTATAAGAGATTGAAGCCGGCGCAGGAGCCGGATAAGCGCATCCGCACCTTCTGGGCAGTGGTGTTTATCCTTCTGCCCATCGCACTGATATTCTCGGAGAATTCCATGAACAGCCTGCAATCCGTATCGATCATTGCGGCCTTTCCCATTGGAATCATTATTCTCGTGATCGTAGCGAGCTTCTTTAAGGATGCGTCCAGCTATCTGCGGGAGAGAAAGGACATATGAGCATGACACAAACATCAGATCAACTCCAGCAGCAGATCTGGGCAACAGAACAAGAAATACTGGATGTGATCCACCAAGTCTGCACGGAGCACGGTCTGCGATATTCTCTGGCCTACGGCACCTTGATCGGTGCTGTAAGGCATAAGGGATTTATCCCGTGGGACGATGATATTGACCTGATGATGCCCAGAGAAGACTATGAAAAGCTTCTTGTCATCTGGAACCAATCCGCGCCAAAAGGTTATATCCTGCAAAACACAAGGACTGACTCGGATTTTACGCAGAACTTCACGAAAATCAGGAAGGATCATACGACCTTCCTGCAGGACGAGGCGGAGCGCACGAAGCAATACCACAAAGGCATATTCGTTGATATTTTCCCCGGTGATCGGGTTCCGTCTGGCAAGATCGGACGGAAGATCCAGTATATTGCCTGCGCTGTGAATCTGCTATACAGCCGCGGACATACCAGCGGCTCAGGCGGAATGATCGGCAAAGCTGAGAGGGTCTTGCTTAAAGCACCGAAAGAGAAATACGCTGTGCGGCGTGAGCGTGCAGAGAAGAAAATTCGCAGTTGGAACGGGGATGAATCCCTGCAATATGTGTTTCCGAGTACCATTGAGTGCAGCCGCAAGTATTATCCTGCAAACCTGTTCGAGAACATGAAAATGATTGAGTTTAACGGGAAGCAGTATATGTGTGTTGCAGATACAGACGCTACCCTGCGTGTGGAATACGGCGATTACATGCAGCTCCCTCCGGAGGAAGAGCGTGTCTGGACGCATCATCCGTTTTTGATTGATTTTGAACACAACTACGAGGAACTGACCCAAAATAAGGGGTAAAGCTATGAGTGAGCCTATTCATGTCCTGCATGTCATCGGTATTATGAACCGCGGTGGTGCAGAGACGATGATTATGAATCTATATCGCCATATCGACCGCAGCAAGGTGCAGTTTGATTTTGTAGAAAACAGCAGTGAGCCAGCTGCGTTTGACGAAGAAATATTGAGTCTCGGCGGGCGAATCTACCGCTGCCCACACTACAATGGGAAAAATCACTTTACTTATGTGAAATGGTGGAATGACTTTTTCAAGGCACATCCGAAGGAATATCCCATTGTTCATGGACATCTGGGGAGTACTGCGGCCATCTACCTGTCAATCGCGAAAAAATACGGGGCATATGCGATCGCGCACAGCCATAGTTCGGGAACGGACCATAGCCTTCGCTCATACTTGTATCAAATGATGTCCTATAATACTCGGAATGTAGCGGACTATTTCTTTGCCTGTTCAGAAGCTGCGGGCAAAGATCGTTTTGGGAGAAAGGTTATATCCGGAGATCATTATGCGGTTCTGAACAATGCTATCGATGTGAATCGCTTTTCTTATAATCCAAGTGTGCGCAATGCAGTGCGCGATGAATTGGGCATTCGACAAAACCAGCTTGTCGTGGGGCATATTGGCCGTTACACAAAAGAAAAGAATCACGAGTTCATCCTGAAAGTCTTTTCTGAACTTAAAAAAATGGGTAGCAATGCGAGACTGCTCATGATCGGAGATGGCCCGCTGCACACGCAAATTATGCAAGCGGCTGAACAATCGGGCCTCTCTTCAGATGTAATATTTACGGGTGTACGTTCGGATGTAGAGCGGTTGGTACAGGCGATGGACGTATTTATACTTCCGTCGTTATATGAAGGGCTTGGAATCGTTGTGATCGAAGCACAGGTCGCGGGCCTACCGTGCTGTGTTTCGGATGTGGTTCCGCCGGAAGCCGTGCTGACGGACTTGGTCGAACGCCGTCCACTTGCGGATGGTGCGGACGCATGGGCGCAATGGATTCTTTCTCGCGGTCATACTCAACGTCAGAATGAGACGGCGAAGATCATGCAGGCTGGATATGATATCTCCACCACAACTGCATGGTTGCAAAATTTCTATGAAAGCGTCGTGAAAAAACGTGAATAGCGACAAAGTCATTTTGACTGTCTTTACGCCAGCCTATAATCGTGCCCACACCTTACCGCGTACTTATGATAGTCTTTGCCGCCAGAATTGCAAAGATTTCATCTGGCTGGTTGTAGATGACGGTTCCGCTGACAATACCGCCGAGTTGGTGCGGGACTGGCAGAGCCGCGATAATGGTTTCGAGATTCAATACATCCACAAGGAAAACGGTGGAATGCATACGGCCCACAATGTGGCCTATGCCAACATCCACACGGAGTTGAACACCTGCATTGATTCCGACGATATGCTGGCAGATGGCGCGGTAGAGAAGATTTTGAATAAATGGGCCGAGGTCAAAGATAAGGGATATGCCGGTATCGTGGGTATTGATGCCGATTTTCAAGGTAATATTATCGGCAAAGGGTTTCCTGAAAGAATGACCGAGACGACGATTTCGGGTTATTATACTGCCGGAGGTGCAGGAGATAAAAAGCTGGTCTACCGTACCGATGTTATCAATGCGTATCCGGAGTATCCCATATTTGAGGGAGAAAAGTATGTCAGCTTGTCCTATAAATATCTTCTGATCGATCAGGATTACAAGCTGGCCGTGTTGAACGATGTGCTCTGCAATGTGGAGTACCAGCCGGACGGCTCCAGCAACAGCATGTGGTCCCAATATTTAAAGAATCCAAAGGGGTTTGCTTTCTGGCGTACCGTAAAGATGCGGTATCCAAAATCCTTCAAGCGGCTGGTGATGGACTGTATTCACTACTGCTCCAGTAGCCAAATTTCCAGGAATCGGGATTATATTAAGGAATCACCACACAAGCTGCTGACCATGCTGTGTACGCCAGCTGGGTGGGTATTGACGAGGTATGTGAGGAAAAAGTCTCAATGAAAACAAGAATACTCTTCCTAATCCATGATCTTGGCCCCGGCGGTGCTGAGAAAGTTCTGGTCAATTTAGTCAATAACATGGATCGATCAAAATTTGATATTACGTTGCTATCACTCTTTGCTGGAGGGATAAATGAACAATTTTTAAAATCAGATATCCATTATCGAACGATTTTTTCGAGGACTTTCCGGGGCAATATCCATGTCATGAAATTACTATCTCCGCAGCAACTTCATAGGTTTTTCATCAGAGAAACATATGATATAGAGATTGCATATTTAGAAGGGCCTTCCGCCAGAATTATCAGTGGTTGTCCGGATGAAAACACAAAGTTGGTTTCTTGGATTCACATTCAGCAAAAGTCTGCGCGTTCAACAGCTCGTTCTTTTAGATCTGTACAAGAGGCGACTTCCTGTTACGACAGATTTCACCGTATCATTGCTGTATCAGAGGAGGTTAAAAAAACATTCCTTGCGGCGCTTCCGGCAACTGCACCCGTGGAGGTGTTATACAACACAAACGAAAGCAAACAGATCCTGACGCAATCCTCGGAACCAGTAGAAGGCGGCCTTTTTTCTTCTCAAGAATTCAAAATCATCGGAGTTGGAAAGCTGTTAAAAAGTAAAGGATTCGACCGTTTGGCAAGAATTATTTCTGAGCTAAAAAAAGACGGATATCCAGTACATTTTTACATTTTAGGGATCGGCCCACTTCAGCAAGAGTTGGAACAATACATTGCAGACAATCATTTGGAGCATCAAATCACCCTATTGGGCTATAAGACAAACCCCTACAAATATGTTTCCAAGTGCGACATTTTCGTCTGCGCCAGCTTTGCGGAGGGATTTTCTACTGCGGCCACTGAGGCGCTGATCGTTGGAACCCCGGTCTGTACCGTCGAGGTCTCCGGCATGAAGGAGATGTTGGGCGAACACGATGAATGGGGCATTGTGACTGAAAACAGCGAGGAAGCGTTGTATCAGGGAATCAAGGATTTGCTGGATCATCCGGACAAGCTTGCCCGCTATAAGGAAAAGGCTATCGAACGAGGCAAAACCTTCAGCACGGAAAATACTGTCCGCGCAGTGGAAGATATGCTGCTGAAACTGATTCACAAAGGTAAATAATATGAACGTTTTGGTCATAAATGGATACTGTCTGTCTGTAAACAGCTCTGCAAATCTATGCCACCTTGCGTACCTACAAGGACTTGTTGATGCTGACGCACATGTATCGTTGTTAAGTATAGACCCGGCAGACTACCCGGCAGATTTGTCAATGAAAATTCCAGATAAGATAGATTGTCAGTATATACGAGCCATTTCCCTATACGAACGTCTTTCGCACTTCAAAAAAGGTATGTTCAGCGCAGATGAGCAGCATACGGAAGGAGCGGTTGCTACGCCTAGTAGACAGCCAGATGGCCTGTTTCAGAGCATAAAAAGCCGAATCCGCACATTATATGGTCCTTATGGTATGGATAAGGTATTTTATCAAAAATGCAAGAGATTTTCCTGCGACGTTAGCTTCGACCTTGTGATTTCGATTTCGCATCCCCCGGTTAGCCACTTGGCTGCATACAGGCTTCTCAAAACAAGTAGGATCAAAGCCAAACACTGGATCCAGATTTGGGAGGATCCTTGGTATTCTGATGTGTATGGCTTCAATAGTCAGGAGTGTGTACGTCGGGAAGAAAAGCGGTTGCTGTCGTTAGCGGAAAAAGTCTGCTATGTTAGTCCGCTGACGTTGCGAAATCAGCAAAAGCTATTTCCTGAGTCGGCGGAAAAGATGTTTTGGATGCCACTACCTGCATACTACAAGAACGCTACGCCTGTACATAAAGCTTCTGGACGAAATATCTATGGCTACTTTGGCGACTATGCACCAGCGGCAAGAGACTTAGAACCATTCTATACAGCGGCAGACAAGACAGGAATCGAGGTCAATATCTGTGGAAATCCGAGTAACCTTTTCCGTTCAACAGATCAGGTTCACATTCATCCGCGCCTTCCTTTAGCAGAATTGAGGCCAATCGAGGATAGTACCAATGTTCTCGTATTCCTCTGCAATCGTAAAGGTGGGCAAATACCAGGTAAGATATATCAGTATTCTGCGACGGACAAAACGATCCTATTTATCCTTGATGGCACAGAGGGCGAACAGACTGTGTTGAAAGATTATTTTGGCCAGTTTAATCGATACGTTTTCTGTCGGAACACTGTGGAAGATATCACTCGAGCAATTCGGCAGATAGAATCTGGTGACATTGGCTCCGTTCGAAATGTGCCGCTGGATGATTTTGAGCCAGCTAAGATTGTTACGAGTATTCTGGAGGCTGGGAGGTGAACCCTGTGGATACTGCAAAGATCAGCGTAATCGTTCCTGTTTATAAGGTCGAACCATACCTCGATAAGTGTATATCGTCCATTGTAAACCAGACGTATAAAAATCTGGAAATCATCTTGGTGGACGATGGTTCGCCGGATAACTGCCCTGCCATGTGCGATGCATGGGCGGAAAAAGATAGCCGTATTCGGGTACTCCATCAGAGGAACCAAGGCGGTGGCGCGGCAAGAAATGCGGGGCTTGATCTTGCGTCAGGCAGCCTGATTGCTTTTGTTGACAGCGATGACTATATTGTGCCGGATATGTACGCTCATTTATATACGCTGTTGGAACAGAGTGTAGATATAGCCGAGTGTAGCTATGTTGAAGTGGTCGGTGATGATGCTGTATTTGCGTGCGGATATGAGACACACAGTTACACTGTACAAGAGGCGATGGAGGAACATATTCGAGATCGTGTTTTCAGGCAATTGATATGGAATAAACTCTATCGCCGTCATGTGATGGACGGTATACGGTTTCCAACTGACAAAAAGATTGATGATGAATTCTTTACTTATCGGGTGTTGGGAAATGCAAATGCACTGATTCATTCCACAAAGGTTTGCTATGCTTATCGGCAGCAGTCGGAATCCGTCACGCATTCTATGCCAATAAGCAAACGGATTCAGGCCGTAGAGGCGAAAACTCAGCGACATACATATGTTAAGAATCACTTCCCCGAATTGACTGATCTTAGCGCCCGCGATCTGTGGTTTACCTGCATCTATCAGGGACAGTTAGCCTTGCGGGCGCTGAACAAAGCTGAGGCTGAAAAGATACTAACCTACTTTGAGAACTTAGTAGAAACGCATCCATTTCAGATGGAAGGATGCAGCCTGAAAGAAAGACTTTGGCTCAATATGGCAAAGAGTAGTTTGGCGGTTGCATGTCGTATCCGCAATGCGCTGAAGATTGGACTGTAAAAAACAAAATGGAGCAAAGCATGGAATCATTGATTAGTATTGTGCTGCCAATCTATAACGGCGAAAAATATATGCGCAAAAGTATAGATAGTGTCTTGGCGCAGACTTACGCGAATTGGGAACTATTGATTATTGATGATGGTTCGACCGATAATACTACGATTATTGCGCAGGAGTATGCGGCGAAGGATCACCGCATTCGTTATTATAAAAACCCTGAGAATATGCGTCTTCCGAGGACATTGAACCGGGGATTTTCATTGGCAGGGGGCGACTTCCTTACCTGGACATCCGATGACAATTACTATTATCCAACGGCGCTTGAAACAATGCACAACGCTTTGGTACAGCAGGGAAAGGAATTTGCATTTGCCTCGTGCGACGTGATCAATGGCGATGGCGACATCGTGGAATGCATTATGGTCAATGATAATGCAAAGAAGTCAATTGTAGGTATCAACCCTGTTGGGGCATGCTTTTTGTATTCAAGAAAAGTATACGAGACAGTGGGGGAATACGATCCAGAGATGACGCTTGTGGAAGATTATGACTATTGGCAGCGTATTTGTGCACAGTATGAGCCAGCGTGTATCCCCCAGAAGTTATATGCATACCGTTGGCATGATGGAGCATTGACCAGCACTATGAGAAAGGATACATTTAACACAACACTGGAAAGATGCCTGCTGAAAAATCATAAAAATTTTGGTAAAATTGATGTCATTTCAAAATATTACTACTATTATGGATTGCACCGATGCAGAGTTAATTTAGCAAATGGGAATAATCCGTACAGAAAGAAATATCTGTTTTACTATGCTTTATATACACTTATCGTGAGAGCGCCAAATAAATTGCGGAGAATGTTCTCAGGAAATATATGATTGAGGCCGAAAAATGCGAAGAATATGCTTTTATTATCACGGTGGCAGTGCAAATCACGGATGTGAAGCCATCGTCCGTTCGACTGTAAAAATACTGCATGCGCGGGCTTCTCTTTGGAGCGCTGTACCAGATGCAGATATATCCTGTGGTTTAAGAGGTATCGTGGACATTTTTGAAGATACCAAATGTCCCCCAGTCGGTGCAAAATTGTTTAGCTTTAAAGTACATCACAAGCTCACGGGAAGCGATTATTTATATACAAAGTTTACCCATGAAGCGTTCTTTTCGGCAGTGCAGAGAGGCGATACTTATCTGTCGATCGGCGGAGACAACTACTGCTATGCTGGCAAAGACATTTTGGGACATTACAATCAAATCATCCATGAGAAAGGTGGCAAAACAGTATTCTGGGGATGCTCTTTTGAGCCATCCGAGATGGATACCGCCACCGCAAAGGATATTGCGCGATACGATCTCATAACCGCGCGAGAGAGTATCAGTTATGAAACGCTGAAAGCTGTGAATCCAAACACAATTCTCGTAGCCGATCCTGCATTCGTGCTGGACAGCGTGGAGCTGCCGTTGCCTGAAGGCTGGAAAGAAGGCAACACCATTGGGATCAACGCAAGCCCGCTTATCATGCAATGTGCGAAAGACGACAATGTTGCCTACGAAGCATACTGCCGTCTGATTGAGCGCATTCTGGATACCACAGATGCAACCATTGCTTTGATCCCTCATGTTGTCATTGAGAATAGCGATGATCGGATTCCGCTTCGCAGTTTATATGAAAAGTTTGCTTCTACTGGCCGCGTAGTGCTCGTAGAAGATCATAATTGCTGTGAATTAAAGGGCTATATCTCCCGTTGCAGAATGTTCATCGGCGCTCGTACTCACGCAACGATCGCAGCCTATTCTACCTGTGTGCCAACACTGGTGCTCGGTTACTCTGTGAAATCAAAGGGGATCGCGCGGGATATTTTCGGTACGGAGGAGCACTACGTTTTGCCGGTGCAAGAGTTGCGAAATCCGGACGAATTGGCAAACGGATTTGATTGGCTGTCCGCAAACGAAACGACAGTACGTGATCATTTGATAAAGACTATGCCGGAATATAAAGCACGAGCATTACTGGCAAGGGATGCAGTTGAGGAGCTGATGTGCAGATGATTAAGGTGCTTCTTGGAATCGTGCTGGCGTTTTGCATTGTCAACTACGGAATTGATTTCCTGTTTTACTTGAAAAATCGTTACTGCCGATTTCATATTGGCAGATGGGATGAGCAGGAATGGCCCGCAGTAATCGAAAGAACCGCGCGTCGCTGGGTAAAACACACACCGACAGTAAAAATCACAGATAACTCCCGTTATATGCTTCTTGATTTCATTCAGGGCAAGTACAGAAGTGGATCGATCCAGTCATGGCAGAAGGCTGCCCTGATCCTCGGCTTGCTGGAATGCAATGATGAAAGCTCTCATGTTGCCGCCGAGCAGGCGGTGAATGATCTGATAGACGATGCCGGAATGTGGAAAAAGAAGCCGGTTGCTGTGGACTGCGGAATGCTGTCTTTTGCTGTTTTGAAAGCGGCGAAAGATCCGCAGGCAGTCCGACCGGCAATGGATTATTCAATTGAATTGATCAGGAAGAATGTCAACGACTATGGAATGATCTCATATACCGGGGGGCGAGATAACCCCGAAATGTATGTGGATACTTTGGGATTGACATGTCCGTTTCTGGCATTATATGGACAGGTTTATCACGATAGTCAATGTGAAAAACTCGCGGTAGACCAATTGAGAATGTATCACACGTATGGTCTGTTGGCTGGCACAGCCCTTCCCAATCATGCATTCAATATCAAGAGCAAGTTGCCACTTGGCGTTTATGGTTGGGGGCGCGGTACGGCGTGGTATTTGATTGGATTAGTGGATACATATCACCAGCTACAGACACCCGAATATCAGGCAGAAGTTTTACAGTGGATTTCGGAATCCGCACAAGCCTATGTTGAGTATCAGCGTACCGACGGTGGATTTGGCTCTATTTTACAGCGTGAAGGGACTTATGATAGTTCTGCTACGGCGGCTATGGCATGGTTTTATGCCGAATGCGCGACACTATTGAAAAATAGCGTATACAGAGACATTTCACATCGCTGCCTTTCGATATTGCTGAAAAAGACACGAATCACAGGCGCAATCGATGACTGCCAAGGCGATACCAAGGGGATTGGAATATTTGCGCAGACTTACGATATCATGCCGTTTGCGCAGGGGATGGCGCTTCGGGCAATATGCGAGGCAAGTAAGAATTAGTTTGAAGAGGAAGCATGAGAAAGAAATCACGCACTGAGTATTCTGTTTTGAATATTATCACGGGACTGGGAGGCTATGCACTGAATACAGTGCTTGGCCTTGTTTGCCGTATGGTATTTACGCGTACACTTTCTGCGGAATATTTAGGCGTAAGCGGGCTGTTTACGAATATTCTCAGCATGCTGAGCCTTGCTGAGCTTGGAATTGGCAGCGCTATCGTGTATGCGCTGTACAAGCCTTTGGCGGTCGATGACAAAGAAAAAGTCGCGTCCCTAGTGAAGTTCTACGGACAGTGCTACCGTGTAATTGGCGTTGCTGTTGCTGTAATTGGCGTGGCATTAATGCCGTTCCTGCATTTGCTTATTGATGAGCCAAATATTCAGGAAAACATCTATCTCCTTTACGGCTTATATTTGTTTAACGCCGCCAGCACATATTTTTTCAGCTATCGCGCTTCCCTACTAATGGCAGCCCAGCAGAACTATATTGTTACGGGCGTTAATTACATTATTACGGTCGCTCAGAGCGTGTTGCAAATTATCTGGCTTTTTGCAACACACCATTATATCGGGTATCTGATTATCCAGTGTGTTGGCGCGTTTGTATACAACATCGTTGTTTCGTATATCGCCAGGAAAGAGTATCCGTATATTGCAGAGAAAAATATCAAACCGCTTGATAAAGATGAGAAGGGGGTACTTGCCCGTAACATACGCGCCCTTGTCATTTGGAAGCTGTGCGGGCTGCTTGTAAATAGTACGGACAATATTATCATCACATTTTTTAATGGGCTTGCAACGGTTGGCCTTGCGTCTAATTATACGTTGCTGTCGGGAACCTTGAATTCGCTTCTGAACCAGCTTTTTAACGGAATTACCGCCAGTGTTGGCAATCTGAATGCAGTCGAGTCAAAAGAGAAAAAGATTGCAATGTTCAATATCATTAACCTTGCAAATTTCTGGCTCTTTGGCTGGGCATCCATCGGAATATTTATTGTATCAACAGATATCGTGAGGCTACTGTTTGGAAGTTCCTATGTGCTTCCAATTTCGATCCCGTTTGTGATCGCGCTGAACTTTTACATGGTCGGCATGCAAAGCGCCGTTTGGACGTACAAAAATACAATGGGCCTGTTTCGACAGGGCCGCTATCTCTTGATCGTAACAGCGGCGATCAACTTGGTCTGTTCAATATGGCTTGGGAAGATGTGGGGCCTGTTTGGAATCCTATTCGCTACAGCCATATCCAGAGCGCTAACAAATACATGGTACGATCCATATGCAGTATTTAAATATGGCCTTGAAGAGAAGGTGTCCATCTATTTCAAGAAGTATGGACAATACGCCTTGATCCTGCTCCTAGCTGGAGCTATTTGCTACGGCATTTGTGCACTGATTCACATTTCAGCCTTGGTGGATGTAATACTGAAATTCGTGATCTGCTGTGTGGTTCCCAACTTGGTGTTCTTCCTATGCTTTCACAAGAAAGAAGAATTTCAGTATTTCAGGGATCTTACCTATCGCGTTTTTCGCAGAATTTTTAAAAAGCAAGGTGCATAGGCACGTGAAACCCATAAATAGACATTTGCAGATGACACCACATACGGAGGTGGAATACTCGTGAAAAAGATCATGCTGGTTTTCGGCACTCGACCGGAAGCAATAAAAATGTGTCCGCTGGTCAACGAGCTGAAGACACGGCGGGATGTAGAGACAATCGTTTGTGTTACAGGTCAGCATCGTCAGATGCTGGATCAGGTGCTGGAGGCATTCCATGTCATTCCGGATTATGACCTGTCTATTATGAAGGACAAGCAAACGCTATTTGATATTACGACCAATATTCTCAACCGTATTAAATCTGTATTGGAGGGGGTTCACCCGGATGTCGTATTGGTACACGGTGACACCTCTACCACGTTTGTGACTGCATTGGCCTGCTTTTACCTACAAATTCCTGTGGGACATGTGGAAGCTGGATTGCGGACATATAACATCTATTCTCCTTATCCGGAGGAGTTCAACCGGCAGGCGGTCGGTATCATCAGTCAGTACAACTTTGCTCCTACCGAACTCTCAAAGCAGAATCTTCTGCGCGAGGGTAAGAATGCGGACAGCATTTATGTGACCGGCAATACGGCAATCGACGCGCTAAAAACCACAGTGCGTGAAAACTATTCCCATCCCGAACTGACATGGGCATTGGGCAGCCGGTTGATTTTGATTACAGCGCATCGCCGTGAAAACCTTGGTGAGCCCATGCGGCATATGTTCCGGGCGATAAGAAGGGTCATGGATGAGCATCCTGATGTGAAAGCAATTTATCCCATCCACATGAATCCTGTTGTCCGTCAGACGGCGGATGAGATTCTTGGCGGGGATGAGCGCATTCATATTATTGAGCCGCTGGACGTGTTGGATTTTCACAACTTTATGGCTCGCAGCTATATGATTCTGACAGACTCCGGCGGTATTCAAGAGGAAGCCCCGTCGCTTGGTAAACCGGTCCTTGTCATGCGAGATACCACGGAGCGTCCGGAAGGGATCAAGGCCGGAACGCTGAAGCTTGTCGGCACAGATGAAAAAAATATCTATCGCAACTTCAAGCTTCTCTTGGAATCCCCAGAAGAATACGCCCAAATGAGCAATGCCGCAAATCCCTACGGCGACGGCTTTGCCTGCAAGCGGATTGCAGATATTCTGACCAGGTGAGCACATTATGATGCGGCATATCTACGCCCTGCCCTTGTGGATGGTCATCTTTCTGATGCTGGCATTGCTTATCGTTTGGGCAATGCTCTCCCTGCATCAAAATCAGAGAAAACGATCTATCATCAATGCGGTGCTATGTTCTATCACTGCGTTGACTATCCTCTATGCCACCATCCTAACCCGCACACCTGGCGACTACAAGCCCATCCTTACGCCCTTTGCCACATTTACCGCCGCACTCCAGCAACCAGAACTCTACCGCGAGATGCTGATGAATATATTCCTCTTCTTCCCGCTGGGGCTGACGCTTTCCAACGCCCTGCCGCAAAAGTGGCACCGTTGGGGCAGAATCATCCTCACAACGCTTATCGGCTGTATCCTCAGCGCCGGAATCGAGTACGCCCAATACTGCTGCGCTCTCGGTATGGCGGAGGTGGATGATGTGATCTGCAATACGCTGGGCGCGTTCATCGGCACCACCTCGCTGCTCATCGCCCACGCCACCGAAAAATATAGAGAAAGGGTTTGGCGCACGAACATGACCCTGACCACCACCGAAACACAATTTCTGCATATCGCCAAATCGGCCATCTCCGGCGGAGATCTGCCCGCTGAAAGCGTGGACTGGCCTGCCGTTTTCGCGCTGGCGGGGCAGCAGAAGCTGCTGCCGATCCTCTTCGAGGCCGTCCGCAAGATGCCTGCTGCCGAAGAGAACGTGGCTCTGTTTGCCGTAACCAAGCAACAGGTCATTGGGCAGGTGTTGAACCAAACCGTGCGCTCGGCAGAGTTTGCTGACCTTTATCGCAAGCTCCGCGCCGCAGGACTGTACCCCATCGTGGTCAAGGGTCAGCTTTGCAGCCGACTGTATCCGCTGAAGGATCACCGCATCAGCGCGGACGACGACCTCTACATTTCCGACGCGGAGTTTATGGCCTGCCATAGGCAGCTTCTTGCAAACGGTCTGACCACCGACACGCCTGTGGACGAGCTGGCAACGGCGGACGAGGTGTCCTACACAAAAAACGGCAGCCCGCTTTACATCGAGCTGCACAGGCATTTATTTGATTCTGCCGAGGATGCGCATGACGAGCTGAACCATTTTTTTACCGACCTCAAGCCCATCGAGGTAGATGGCTTTCTCGCCATGCCGCCCCACGAGCATCTGCTGTACCTGCTTCTGCACGCCTACAAGCACTTCGTCCGCAGCGGCATCGGGCTGCGGCAGTTTTGCGACATCGGCCTGTGGGCGTGGGAGTATCACGATGAAATCGACTGGCAGCGCCTGCGCGAGCAGTGCGAGAGCGTCCACGCGGCAACCTTTGCTGCGGCGGCGTTCCGTATTGCCAGAGACTATCTCGGCATCGAATTTGACTTGCCCGCCCCGTGGGACGGCAGCATCGACGTGGAGCCGCTGCTGCACGATACCCTCTGCGGCGGCGTGTACGGCTCCAACGACCTAACGCGCCTCCATTCCTCCACCGTCACGCTGAACGCCGTGAAGGCCAGCCGGACGGGGGAGAAGAGCAGCGTCCTGCGGACGGTGTTCCCCAAACGTGAGTATCTGGAGCGGCGCTATCCCTATCTTAAAAAGCGCCCGTACCTGCTGCCGGTCGCATGGGTGCAGCGTCTCGCGCACTATGCCAGCGAAAAGCAATCCGGCACGGATAACAGCGCCTCCGGCTCCATCAAGCTCGCCAAGGAGCGCATTGAGCTGATGAAACGGTATGACATCATGGATTAGCAAAAGAAATCGGCATGATAATTAGGGGCTCAACGGAACTTTGTCAATATAGCAGCGGAAAAAAACACAATAGATTATTGAAAGGGGCGAATTTGGGTGAAATACGGCTTTTTGTTTGGCGCGGGTGCAGAAATTGGGTATGGCTTGCCATCTGGCGGTAAATTCGCACTTGATATTTTCAGACACGACGTATCCGAAAGTAAAAAAGCGTTTAGAGAAATGCGGGACGGCGTTGATAATACGACAAATTATGCTTCGTTCTGGTTGCCTAAAGGCTTTAAGGAAAAGAATATCAGCTCATTTGGGAAAACGGTATTCCAAAATATTATCAGAGATACCGTCGAGCACAACAGAAAAAGAATCATCGAGAAAATCAATCGCTTTGATGATATCGCCAAAGAAGAGGCTGCGGCTATGAAGGAGGAAGGCATTGATGTTGATGCCGCCATTGAAACTCTACTCGGCAGAGAACTTGACAACATACATATGGGCCAGACAATAGCATTTATTGAAGAGTTCAAAGAGGGAAATGAACTTTTTAACAGTTCTTACTTCTCGGCCTTGCTATTGCTGTATAAAGATAAGAGTATTTTGGATGATGATCGGAGACGCGAACTTGGCAAAATTTTACTTTCAATTATTCAACTCCACGTTGGCGCGTTGAGTGAAACATTATCCAGAAAGATCAATGATGGACTATTTGACAAGAAAGATGATGAGATTGATCTCTTTGACGACATAGGTGAGATCATTCAGCTGAATTATTCTTCGTCAGGTTTAGCGGGAATGGAATACTTGCTTGATCAAAAAAGCGCTGTTGTATCTGATAATAAAGGGAAATGCCTGCGGCTTGCCCAGAGAATTATTGAATCACTTTATGCGGTTGTTTTGGACTATAAATCATTGATAGATGCGAACTGGCATTATCTTTATAGTCCAGCTACTGACTGGGCAAAATTCTGCAAGATCTGCATTTTCCTTTTAAATGTCAGGGATTATATATCAAAAGCTGTTTTACGAGCAAACCCGGTTGCGAAAAGCGGATATTATCATACGCTTAAAGATGCTGTGAGTCATGGACAAATTGAAATTGGTGCTGTTGCAACGACAAACTATAATCAGTTTATTCAGGATATCTTGGACACTGATGTTGCTTTTCTCAACGGTTCTACAGAAACTTGGTACGATCCCTATCTAAACAGAATAGGAGACAGAAGTCAATTGACTACGTCGGAACGGCATATTCTGGTTCCTTTAATGTTTACCCAAAGCGGCACGAAGCCGATGACATCCATAGAAATGTCTATAAAATATGTCGACACATATTCGAAGTGGAGGGATTCTGATAAAGTCGTTGTGGTCGGATTTGGATTCGGCTCTGATGATGAGCATATCAACGGAATTCTAAGGACATTAATTGATGTCGATAATAAAAAAATCATTGTTGTGACTTTGGATACTCAACAGCCTGACGAGACTATTGTGAGAGATATTGCAAGAAAGCTTAAAGTAAGCAAAGCGCCGAATATCTCTGTTCTTCAGGTTGATAAGGATGGAAACAGTGTACAAGATCAGCAGAATTGGGTTGCGCATTTAGCATAACTCTGGGTAAGTAATAAATAAGATTTGTTGGATACATTCATAACCGTCAAACCTAACCGCGTGTAAGCACACACGAGACAATAGTAACGAAAGCTTGCACAGCATTCCGCTTGTAGCAAAAAAGAAAACGGGCGGAAGGGATTACTCCCTTCCGCCCGCGGCTTATCGCTCCATGCCCGCGGCCCGCTGCTTTTTCGCCTGCTGCACGGCCTTTTCGGCGCTGCGGCGGCGGTTGAAGAGCAGCAGATCCCGCGTGTTCTCATAAAGATCGCCCTTGCCGGACTCGAACACGGCGACCGTGTATTTCTTCGTCTTATACTTGGCGTAAATCTCTTTCAGCCCCTCCCGCAGGACGGGGTCAATTTTTTCTGCATTCGTCAGCCAGATTTCAACAAGCTTCTGATCGTCCCTGACGTTCATCTCCAAATAGAACCAGCCTCCTTTAACATCCTTAGTTTCCTCATCTTTCCTGCGGCTTATGCGCGGCCACCTGCTTCGCCGCCTGCAAAATCTCCGGCGGCAAGACGTCCACCATGCGGTGCAGCTCGTCCAGCTCCCGGAGCTTTTCGTTGATTTCCAGTTTTTTCAGGACGCTTTCCTTGGAGGCAGCGCCCAGCTGCTTTTCGAGTGCTGCGTTCTCGGCGGTCAGCGCCTTATAAGCGGCGTCGTACTTCTTGAGCTTCGTCCGCAGAGCCTCCGCGCCGGGAACGTACTTACCCAGCAGCGCTTCCAGCTCGTCCAGCTTGGCCTTCTTGTTGAACGGATTCGTGTCGTTCAGAATCGCCATGATCTGCTCCTTCATCCGGTTCAGAAGGACGGCCTCCTTGAACAGCCGCGGCGGGATATGGTCGCGCCCGGTTTCGCTGGCGCTCTCGCCGCGCTCCAGGTCTGGGTATTTCTTGACCATGTGCTCCCAGAACCTGTCCTGCCACTGCGTCAGCTTCTTCTTGTTGCCGACGATCTCCTTGGCGCTGAGCCGCCCGTCCTCCGTCAGAGGGACAAAGCAAAGGTGCATATGGGGCGTTTTCTCGTCCATATGCACCACGGCGGAGATGATGGTTTTTGGGTCTTGGTGTTCCCGAATGAAGTTCACCGCCTCCTGAAAATAAGCTTTGACCTCGGCCTTTTTCTTGCCCTTGAAGAACTCCGGGCTGGCCGTCACCAGCGCCTCCACCACGCGCACGCTGTCCGACCGCGTGCGGCAGCCCGCCTCCGCGATCTGCTTCTCCGCCTCGGCGCGGTATTTGCGCTGCGGCGTCACCAGATGAAAGTTCAGATGACTGCGGGACGTGTCCACATCCGGATTGCTGGCGTATTTTTCCTTGGTGCGCTCATTGTGAGACTCAATATGCCCGATCTCCGGCCCCTTGTACTTGGCAAAGCGGAGAATGGCGTACTGTGCTTTCATCGGCGATTCCCTCGCTTCACCCACACGATGTCGCAGTCCAGCACGTCGGCCAGCTCCACGACCTCCTTGTAGCGGATGCTCTCCCGCTGCAATTTTGCGGACAGATTGGAAACGCTGTCGCTCCAGTCATATTCTTCGGCCAGTCGGTCAACGACCTCCTGCATGGTAAAACCGGCGCGGACGATCTGCGATTTGATCTCATTTCTGATGCTCATAACAACCTCCAATTTTTCGTGATGAAAACAGCGAAGCCGGTTTCTATTTCTGAAAACCTGCTTCGCTGTTTGGCGTAATCTTCTGTTTTTCCAAAATCCGCTGGAAGCGCGGCGGTCGATGCCTTCTTCGTAAGCGAGGGGTATCGACTTTCCGAATCCGCGTGACTTCGCAGAGTTCCGTGCAGCCCCACACGCATCCGTGAAGCCGGTGCGCGGTTCCGAGCAGCGCGGTTTCGCAAAATCCTTTCGCCGCCGCGCAAATTTCTTTCCGATTCTCACCTGTCTTGCAGATACCCCTTTCGTTTCAGCGCTGCCAGATCGGCGGTCACATCCTCCGGGCGCATCCGCGCAAGGCAGCTCAGCTCATAAATGTCGTACCGAGCCACCAAAAGCAGCGTCATCAGCAGCTTCTGCGTGCCGGTCAGATCGCTGTCGTACAAGTGAAGCAGCGGCAGTTCCTTATAATAAACTCTTCCCATTGCATCCTCCTTCACAGTTGAACTTGAAAACATCTATCCCATCCATCCCATCCATCCGGGGGCTTTGGGATGCTTGGGATGGATGGGATGGAGAATTTCGTGTCTGATCTCATACAACCGGCGGCGCGACCAGCGCCTCGATGCCCCAGAAGCCGTTGACCCGCTTGCCGAGGGCGTTCTGGATGTGGTTGTCATGCTCTAAGCCGAACTCATCGGCGTGCTTTTTGAGGGTCATGCTCACCGTCCGCGCGGAGCGCGGCTTGTAGGCGTTGTCGCTGCACCACAGGCAATAGATGCCGTACAGCGCGGCGGAGGGGATGGCGCTGTCGGCCTTCAGGCGGATGTAGCCCTCGGAGCGGAGGAACAGCAGCACATTGTCGGCCTCCCGGCGAGCATCCTCGCGGTTGGCCTTTGTCTGCGAGCTTTCCGTGAAGCGGAAGTTACTGCTTTGCAAGCGCCGCAGACCTTCGAGGCACCAGAGAAAAATCCCCTCGATCTCGCCGCAGAGCTTGTCCGCGAGAAAGGGGTCATCCTCCCGGTTCGGCGGCTTTTTCTTCACCGACAAAATGAGCTGGCGGCGGTAAAAGCCGTCCGAGTGGTCGTAGAGCGATTCCAGATCGCCGTTGGAAAACGCCAGAAATCGGACGTACATCTTGCCCTGATAGCTCTGCTCGCCCTTGCGCTCCAAGTCCATCGGCATTTCAGCCGTAATCAACGACTTGAGATAGTGGGTAGATTTCAGAGCCTCCATCTTCATGTCATCGTCCACCATCAGCAGCTCGTGCTCCAGATCGGCGCGGGCGAAGGGGCTGCGCTCCACCTTGGCGATGCTGCCGTTTTTCATGTTACCGCCCAACAGCTTCTGCATCACCACACCAATGCGGCTCTTGCCCTCGCCACCGTTGCCCTTGAGCAGCATCATCACCTGCCCGCGGTTTGTCGGAATCAGACAGTAGCCGAGGTATTCCTGCAAGGTCAGGATGTCCTCCGCTTCCAGAAGGTCGGACAAAAACCGCAGCCATGTCACCGGCTGCGGCGCGCTGGGGTCATAGTTGACCGGCAGCCGGTTGCGGCAGAATTCCTTCTCCGTGCGGAACGCGCCGCTGAGAAACAGTGTGCCGTTTGCTACATGGATCCGATCCTCGTGAATGGGCAGCTCCGGTGTGTAGGCCTCCAGCCTGAGCGTTTCCAGCAGGCTTGTGGCGCGGCGGGCCGTGCCGCTGGTAAAATGCGGACGCAGCATCTCATAAATTTGCTTCCGGATGCTCTCCTCATCAGCAACGCGGCCCTCCACGGTGAAAAAGCTGCCGTCAACGCAGACCATCGGGTGCGCCGATAGAAAGTCCTCGCAGAACAGGACTTCGTTGAAGTGCTTGTCCTGTAGCCAGCGGGGCGGTTCATTTCGTTCCATGTGCTTCCTCCCTGATCTGCCGGTTCCGCTCCTCCATCAGCGCCAGCCGGTTGTCCTTCTGCAAATCGGCCACCACCTCGGCCCGCTCCTTCGGCGTGCCGCAGGCCAGAATGTCCAGCATATTCTCGATGCGCTCCAGCATGTGACAGGCCTCCGTATAGCGCGGATCGATGTCGTCCTCCGGCGATTGCGGCGCGCAATGCGCCTTCCAGTCCTGCAAGATTTGCAGGTAATCTCCCAGCACACGGAAACTGCGGCTTTCCAGCTCCGCCTGCGATTTGCCGCGCTTCAGCTTCGCCAGAACGGACGGCTTCTGGTCTGTAATGCCGAAATCCGCCGCCAGCTTTTTGGCTGCCTCTGCCGGTGGGATGTTGAAGAGTTGGGCGATCAGCGCAACGACATCGCCGTGGGCCCCGCAGCCGAAGCAGTAGAAGTACTCCTCATTCAGCTTCATGCTGGGCGTCCGGTCGTCGTGAAACGGACAGCAGGTCATACTCCCTTGTTTGACCGGTAGTCCGTACCGCTCTGCCGCCATGCGCGGGGTGACGGCGGCTTTTACGGCTTCAAATAGGTTCATAGGCATTTCTCCTTTCAAAATTTTCTGACAATTTCTCCTTGTCACCTGAATATACGGAAAAATTGGCGTAGACCCGTGAAATCCGGCACATGTTCAAGAAAACAAAAAAGCCCTCCTGAAATCTTGCAGAAATGCAAGCAGGAGGGCGGTGATTTTGAACACGCTGCGTTATCATTTTCTTCGGCAATTTTATCATTTGCGCAGAAATGATGAAATTGAACGAGATATTGCGGCATGCGTATGCTATAATTGTATTATGTTGAAAAATCCTGACGGAAGAGCTCACAAGAAGGAGGTACGCCAAATGGACAACGAAACTGTATATCTCCCCGGAAAGATCCGCGACCGCATCCAAGACCTGATGAAGTCCCGGAAAGTCACGCAGGCGGAACTGGCCGCGAAAATTGGCTGCTCTGAAAGTGCGCTGAGCCGCTTCATCAGCGGCAAGACGGACAAACTGGGTGACGAGAGCATTATCCGCATCGCCCGCGCGTTTGAGGTGTCCACTGACTTCCTGCTGGGCGAGGTGGACGAGCCGGATCGCAAAAACTACGACATCTCGGAGCTGGGTCTCTCCATCGAGGCGGCGCGGAATCTCTACACGCAGAAGGTCAATCCCAAAATCGTCAGCTACCTTCTGGAAAATCCGCAGTTTGCCGATACCACATACCAGATCGCCCGGTATCTGGACAACGAGCTGACCGCCGGGTTTGCCGCGCAGAACCAGCTCTATTCGATGGTTTCGTCCATGCTGGGCGCAGCGCCGCAGGCCGCAGATGAGGTCAAAAGCCTGCGGACGCCCATCGATCAAGCGGATTTGAGTTCCATTCAGAACTCCTTCATGAAGGCTGTCCGCGCTGTGAAAAAGGAAGCCGAGGTGGAGATGCCGCCCACGCGCCAGCTTACGGCGCAGGCGATGAAGAGCATCTATGCGGAGCTAACCAAGGGCGGCCAAAAATTGAACCGGAAAATCACAAAGGAGCAGGTTGCGGACGCGGTGGCGGCCTCCGTCTCCCATCTGCCCGGTGTTGACACGGAACAGGTCAGGAATTTGTTCCTCTCCATGACCGGAACGGCGGCAAGCGATGAATCCGACAAGCATGACCAATGAGCGCCTTTGCGCATTGGCTCAGAAGGGCGATGAAGCCGCGCGGGAACTTCTTGTTGAAAAGAATATAGGATTCATTGTCCAAACGGCTGACCTTGTATACCGGAGTTCGTCGCTGGAGGGCAGCGACCTGAACATCGATGTGGACGATTTAGTGCAGGAGGGCAGCATCGGGCTGCTGCGTGCAGTCGATGGCTTTGACCCAGCGCGGAAGCTCAAGTTTCTGACCTATGCTGCGCCTGCCATCAAGAACGCCATGCTCGACCTCGTACATACGGCGCAGATGTCCTTTGAGCATCGCATGACGACCGCAAAAGTGAAGGACGGCGTGGAGGGGCTTGGCCTTGAGCGTGTGTACCTCGACGAGATTCTGCCCGGCGATGAGCGGTTGCTGCGGATCGAGGCGATTGCCGATCCGTATGCCCTGCCTCCGGAGCAGGCCTACATCAAAGCGGAGACCCTGTGGGAGCTTTATGCGGCGCTGGACAAGCTGGAGCCGCGGCAGCAGACGTATCTGCTGTATCGGTTTGGTTTCACAGATGATGTTGAGCACACACTGATTGGGGCAGCAATTCATTTTCATCTAAGCGAAAACCGGACGAAGCTGCTGGAGAACCGGTCGCTAGATACGCTTCGGAAGGAGATGCCGTAAGGACGGGGAGCGTCGCTGCGGCGGGCTTTATATACCTTCGCTTCCTTTTCCGGACAGTCGGATTTTGCTTCTCAAAAATCCTGCATTTGTGACGTAGCCCGCGTCACAAAATCCGCCTGTCCTACTGCCGCGAAAAAGCGTTTGCTGCCACACTCTGCCCTGTTGCAGAGTACGCCGCCAATCCCTTTTCCGCGTCAGCCGGAAGCAAAGGTATAACACACTAGACTTTGCGGAGCAAAATCGTGTGCCAACAGGGCGGCTCGCGCCCCTATTGGAAACCCAGCGGCAAAGGGATATTCCCTTTGCAATCCCTCATTTTCCTCGCTGGTGCATATACAAACTGCAAAACGCAGCTTGCAATGCCTGCTCAGAAAATGCAAAAGGAAGCCTGCGCAGGTACGTGGCACAGACTTCCTTTTGGGCGGAAATGCAGAAGACAGGGAAATATTTTCTTCTGCATTCCCGCAGACCGCACGGCGGGGACGAGGGGAAACGAATTGGACCAGTCGGTATTGTCATGAGAAGATTTTGGGGGAAATGAGGGCTGTTAGCAATGCTTTTTGATTATGCGCTCCCACGTGAAAAAGGACTCCTTCCCGGTATACAGTCAAAGGGTGTACCGGAAAAGAGTCCTTTTATAAACCAACGGACTTGGCGGTGACAGTTTATCTAATTGCTGTATTCGTTTGAACAATCCCACCAGACAGATGCTCTAAGATCGGACTATAATCATTCATTGCTGTCGTGTTTCTTACAGTTGAAGACTATGGAAAGAATGGAAGGGATAATACAAATTATGGCATTGGGGAGAAATGCCTTCATATCAGCATCTTTCCATAGGAAAAAAATACCAGCTATTACGATGGAGGCTATGAATGCGCTAATATTGGGGCGAATAAATGTATGCCAAATTCGCTTAATCCCCCCAAAATGCCAATGATACTGCGTTTTTTCAGCAATGATTTGATGAATACCCTCTACTTGGAAACACAGCTTCTGATAATCGCACTCATTATAAATCATTTGTATGATGCCGATAAAAGCCTCGGTATCCTTTCGGCGTTGTTCAGAGTCCGGATTGGAGAGCTTTTCGATAATTTTATTTGTAGCGATATGAAAATCCCTACGAAGATCCGTTGCAGGTCCCTTTTCGCCAAAATGGTACAGCTCGCGTAGCTTATTTAAAAGCGCTGGTGACATTTGTTCGCACTCTAAATGGTTAATCCGTAACAGGATTTCACGAACCGTGTTAAATTGTCTTGGTGCTGATTCTACGGCAATCTGCAATTGATCTAAAGCATGTTGCATCTGAATAAGCCAATCCGGGTTGTTTTCATCAGGTTGATAGTTGGTCAGCGTGCGGATCAACCTTTGAAACTGCCGATAACGCTGTGGCCGCAAAGAACGATATGGCTCAGCAATCAATTCAGACCAAATATCCGTTCGCATGGCAGGGTTGTCTAAGCGAAAGGTAAGTACCTCGTTTTTGCTATCTTTCGGGGGAGCAGTTTTCCATAAAACCATCGTCGAGATAGCTACAGGATCCATTTTATCGTCTTTTTTCTTGCTAAGGGTCAATTTGACCTTTCGGGAAGACGGATTATTGATAGCGAGCAATAACATCCCCTTCCAGCAAGGATCGAGAGTTGTGGAGATGTTCCCAAGTCCTTGCGTTACAGGACGTAAACGTGACAAAAAGCATCCAGCGACCTCTGCGCTAATCTGAAGATACTCATGGGACAGTGTAAGGACCGTATCATGAGGTGGAATCAGAACGTATATTTCCTGTTCAGTGCGATGGATCTGTAAGAGATGTTTCTTTTTCACTGAGTAGCAAAGTTCTGAAGGAGAAATGTTATAGCCGATTCCTTTACACTTTGATTCATCAAAAGGAGCAATCAAAATATCTCGGAGCTCTCGCCGACAGGTTAAGAACTCTCTCGAGGTATAATGAATAGGTTCACATGCCTTAGGCACGTGGGGATTGGGGTGAGCAGTCATTCTCTCCACCTCCTTCGTCGGATGTACCTTGTATGTCAGTTGTACTTTTAGGACTGCTTTCGATCAGATTCGGAATATTTTTGGCAATTTTCTTCTGAATATTTTTCAGCAGGTTTGCATCCAGCTTGGCTCCCATCCAAAAGGTCAGTTCATCCTTTTGGGGAATCAAAGGGGTGTAAAGCTGTGTGTAGGCTCGTCCTACAGCGCCTGTAAACAGCAGCATCTCTGGGCGGGCATGTCGTGGCCCAATGCTTAGTACGTGGTTGAAGGATAGGCCGGCATACGGTTCGATGTAGTAGATCTTTTTGATCCCCATATACATGGCCTTCTTAGCGCAAAGCTCACAGGGGCTGGAGGTTGTGAATAGGTTTCCACCCTTAGCGGAGTGCTGGCCTAAATTCAGAAAGGCGGTTTCTTCGGCATGGAGCGAGCGTGGGTGTACCTGATTTTTGACACCGGTGATGGAGTTATAGAGATCCTTGAAGCAATATGCTGGCATCTTTCCTTGCACGTTGAGCGGGCACTCCGGCAGGCTCAGCAGTTCAGTAACTGGGGCTCGAATATTTTTTTGCAGTGTTTTTTGGTTATCCAGCTCAAAATCACTGTATGCTTCCGGGGACCACTGATAATACAGGGAACATAGATCCCGGTACAGACAGGGAAGCTGCGTCTCAGGCTGCTGGTTCCAGCCGATGGAGAGTAAATGGTATTGAGCGTCTGTGATCGCAGCCCCCACTTGGCGGGAGATGCAGCCGGAATTTAGCTTGGCGGTATAGGCGATTTGCATTCCTCGTTCAACAGGTGTTGGCAGTACTAGACCGGGGTTCATAATGAGGGAGACGTAGCGAAGGAGCTTCTTCTTCAATAAAATGAGTCGTTCATTATCCGTTTCATTATTGATGAAAATGTCAGCGTCTTGTAGGCAGCCCTCTACGTTTTGCAGAATAAATGGTATTTCATCATACAGTTCGGCTTCTTTGACAGTGCGCATTGTGCCCAGTACCACCTTAGCAATCTCATGCTCTTCCCGCATGGCTTTGCACTTGCGCAGAGCCGTATTATAGTTGCTCCGCCATGTCTGTGAAGGGAGAAGTCGATTTCCTTCTCCACTTTCCATATTGTGAGGCTCTGAAGAAGACTTTTGGGGATCGAGCAGCGCGTCCATTTTTTTAATTAGGCTTTCGAACTCTGATGGTGTTTGGAATACAGTTTTTTCAAAATCTTTTAGGCACTTATCTAAATCCGCAGCCGCTGTGTCTCCGGAGCTATTATGGGGAGCATTCTGAAGTTGTTTGGCCATTTCCTGAAAACCAAGGATTTCTTTCAGGTCAGCAATCTTTTTCTGGGCGGATTCCATGTCCTTCCATTTGTGCTGGAAGGCGCTCTGCTGCTCAATGATATCGATCGCCTCAATATAAGTGCTGGGATAGCGCTGTTTTTCTCGAAGTCGCTCATGGCGAGTACGATCCTCTGTATAGGTTCCAATCAAATAGTAATTGGTATACCGGCTCTTGAGATACATGGATTCGAAGGGGTTTTTAATGCTGTCAATCACAACAAAAGACCGCTGATTGGCCAAATATGCTGCCCTTTTGTCATCGGGCAGTTTTTTAGCCCACTGTTTGCGCCGGGCCAGATAGGTGCTCAGCAGTTTAATAGAATCGTTGATGTCAGCGGCAATAGTAGCATACCCCTCCTCGGAAAATATTTTTCCGTAAGGCTCGCCGCTGATCCGGAGGTTATTTCCCAGGCGCTGTAAGGCGACTACTTCCAGTCCGTGCTCAATGCTCGCCACATTTTTCCACAGCGTCGCCGTCTGCTCAGGAAGATATTCGAAAATAAATTTCCGTAGGAGGCAGATCCAAAGGGGATTTTTGAAGCCCGTTTTTTGCTGGCGTAACCGCTTGTGCGCCCAAAACATCTTGCACAAATTATAGGTAGTTAGTTTGACTGTAAATGACTCTTCATCATAAGAGAATGGAAGTTCAATGCCGCCGTCCAGTGTTAGTTTTGCCTCTTTAAAGGTTTGTTCATTTCCGCCTGGGTGAAGTGTATCCTCCTGCACATTGGGCGTAAAGGAGTAGCTGCTGTTCAGCTCTTTCTCGGGTATTTGATCGTGAGAAAACCACGTGCAGAGGTGTTCCTTTTCATCGAGCTTTATTTCAAATAGTTCAAGTAGAGAAAATTGCATTTCTTCATCAAAGAAACGCTTTGTGAACTTTTGAATCAGCTCCTCTTTTTCGCTATACACTGCAGCGGGAACCAACGCTTTCAAAAACTCCAGAAATTGTTCCGGGTTCTCCTTTAAAATATGTGCTGTAATCAGCGCGCTGGATTTAATTCGGAAAAAGGATTTCCAGTGCTTTTGTGCGTAGGTGTAGAAAATGCGGTATTCAGCGGCTTCCCACATATCACCCACAGCATCTCCGGGCTGAGGAAGGTTGAGCTTAGCAAAAGGTGTTTGCAGAATCTGTGCGATTGTTGTGGAGCCTGAACCGGTTTTTCCGCAAAGCCCTAGGATGATAAAGTCTTTTTTTGAGTCCAAAAAGGTGTCCATGATCCGATAGTGGTTGCTTCCAGAAAATTGATATTCCATAAAATCAGCTCCTATCTTATTCATTGTTCTGATAATATGATATCTTAACTTATGCGTTTAGCGTTATTGCTGCCTAATGCGCTGTAACATTATAAATAACACTCCTGTTATTTATAATGTTACCAAAAAATATATTGTTTTGCAAGAGAAATGTGTTAAATACGTACAGTACATACAGTTTCACTTCTACTAATGCGTAACATAGCAAAGCGCAGAATGGTTCCATTTGAGAAACATCCCGTGCGGTTTTATATTGCTGCCTATTCCGAAGTTATATCTGCACATATTCCGTAAAAATATATGCAGATAATCCGTATGACCGCTCGCTTTTCTGCACATATGGGTTATGCGCACGCGTAGTATCAGTGGCGAATTTATCTTGCACCGTGACTTGCTCTGCGACTTGTACCCTAACTTGGGCATTGACTTGTACCTTATCTTGTTCCGAGGACCCAAGTTCTAACGAGTACTGCGGGTATTCATCAATTTTGAGATGTCGAAACACATGCTAAAGACGCAATTTCCATGTTCAATTTTGAAATCCCCATCATTCTATAAGATTTAGAACAAAAAACTTGCTTATTTTGAATTTATGGGTTATACTATTCATGGAGGTGTTTGAACATGAAACTTCTTCGAGTAGTCGCAAGCAATTTTAAGAATTGCTGCGATAACTTCACCATTGACTTTATTGCGAAATCCAAAAAGACATCTGAAGATAAAGAGTACGAGCTGCAGGCTATTGCCGATGAGCTTTATGTATTTAACACGGTTGCCTTCGTTGGCAAGAATGCTTCCGGTAAGACAACCGCAGTCGATCTGCTTGATTGTTGCTATTCCATTCTTGGTGATTTCTGCTTGGAGAATAAGCATTATTCCTATGACGGCATCAAGTTGGAGCTTATCTTCTATCACGAGGGCTTTATCTACAGATACCGCACTGGGCTTGCTGCCAGCGCAACCCTCAATAACAAGGCGAGCTTTGTGAATCAAACGCTTGAGAAAAAGAAGTATTACAAGTCCAAAATCAAAAGCATTTATGCAGACGATGATTTTGAACCGGTATCCAACATTGGCGCTCTTCCGGAAGATACCTCCATCGTCTTCTTTGTCCTCCAGAAAAAAGAGACCCGCGCAGTCTATTTCGACAGCGATGGAGAGGGTGCCGACACCTATCAGCTGATGTTTAAGGCACTCAAAAAGTATAAAATCTCTCCCTCTATGCTTTCGCATATCCTACGGATTTTCGACGAGAACATCCGCGAGATTTCTATGAAGGATGAGCACAACTTCCGTTTGAAATTTGAAGGCAATCAATCCAAAGATCAAATTATGTCCGATAAAGAGCTGCTTTACTTCCTTTCCAGCGGTACGACTAAGGGTATGCTTCTCTACACCTTCGTTGCGGCCTCTCTCCTGTATGGGTTTGACCTGATTATCGATGAGGTTGAAAATCACTTTCACAAAACGCTGGTTGAGAATATGCTTAGCCTTTACAAGGACAAGTCGGTCAATCGCCACAATGCAACGTTGATTTTCACGACGCACTATTGTGAGGTTCTGGATTTGTTTAATCGGCAGGACAATATCTGGATTTCCAAAGCAAACGGAAAAGTATCGTTGAGCAACATGTATGACGCTTACGATCTTCGTCCTGAGCTGCTGAAAAGCAAGCAATTCTACAACAATGCCTTCCAGACTTCCGTCAACTACGAAGATTTGATGAGGCTGAAGAAGGAGCTGATGCGCACGTGAAGATCCTTGTCATGTGTGAAGGCCCCAATGAAAAGGCTGTTGTGGAGATGCTGCTGGATGCAGGATGCCTGAAGTTTTCAAGAGATGATCTGGTTGTCTTGAATGTGTACCATGCCCGTCAGCTTACCTCCCCAATCATCAAGACAAACTTGAGTATCTATACCGGAGATTTTGAGGTATACCGCATTGGCGATACGCTGACAGACAAGCTTTCTGTTCCCGCTGACTATCGAGACCGAATTAAAGGAATCAGAAAGTTCTGTACAAAGCCAGAGCTCGAAATGCTCCTTCTAATCGCAGAGGGGAAAGATGCCGAGTTTGAGAAGGTCAAGGCCGGAAAGAACAGTAAAGATGCAAAGGCCTTCTGCAAGGCAAATGTAGTCCATAACCGCAAACGCTATGATAACAGCACGCAGTTTTACTGGGACTATTTCGGCTTGGACATTGATATGCTTGTTGAGGCCATCAAAAAATACAAGCAAACGCATGGTGCTCATAAAAAGGACGAAGGATATCTGGCGGATTTATTGAAGTAAACAGCAAGGAGGCTTGACGTGCTGCGTCAAGCCTCTTTGCGTTTCTCATCCATTTTCCGCCATTCCACCCCTCCCGAATCCCCACGGTCGCGCCCTCAACCTCCGTCACTATGTACAACCCAGTCCCCATCTTTTTGACAGATCCAGCATGGCGAAGCAGAATCTTTCCCACCGTGCCAATGTTATCTGTGACGGGTCGCCTTCGCGGATACGCATGGTACGGCGAATCTCCTTGGGGATGACCACCCGCCCCAGGTCATCAATACGTCTGACAATGCCTGTAGCTTTCATATATCAAATTCCTCCAGTCGATGCAAATGTTGCACAGATAGTATCCGCCTGCCAAAGGCCGGCTATGCAGATATTTCCTGTTTCCTGTTTTTGGAAAGCCGCGCCGCGAAAAAATGCGCATGCCGCTTGAACTCGAACTAATTCCTTGATTTGGCCCTTGATTACTTCCTCGTTTAGCTGTACAATTTTCTCGGACATAGTTTGCTGTCTCCTTTCAGAATGGTGTGTCGTGACTTCATTCTACCAGAGCCTGCAAGCTATGTCTCCTTTTTTGCTCTTTTCAATTTGCGCAACTTATTGGACCTGTTGACAAAAGCAAAAATTCTGCTGGAACCCACAGTGGTTCCAGCAGAA
>OQWD01000012.1_pt1 | contig 83961 bp, 75 predicted proteins | sample 1691631 | NCBI WGS metagenome assembly OQWD01 (sample SAMN03418283, study PRJEB22391) | human gut metagenome | biome: human-gut; feature: organic feature; material: feces | host: Homo sapiens | place: Italy | collected 2013-04 | reverse complement strand
GTACGCTTTACGGAACTGCTTCCCAGGCGGATATGCTGGACGAAAACGGCGACCCGGAGGATCTTGACAAATGTATGGCCTGCGATTCCATCGCCACCGTTACTGGAGCCGTTTTAGGAACTTCGACTTGCACCACATTTGTAAAATCTGCTACCGAAGTTTCGGCAGGTGGAAAAACTGGTCTCACCAGCTTGGTGGTCTCGGCTTGCTTCTTCGTATGTCTGTTCCTGTCTCCGCTGGCAAGCATAGTGCCTAGCTGCGCCACCGCTCCTGCGCTCATATATGTGGGAGTATTGATGCTGGGAAACTTCAAGAACGTAGATATGTCGGACATGAGATCCGCAGCCCCGGCTTTCCTGACGCTGATAATGATGCCGCTTACTTATTCTATAGCTAACGGCATAGGAATCGGTTCAATCGCCTATACTCTGATTTCCGTTTTCACCGGAAAGTTCCAGAAGAGAGATATAATGGTGGCTGTGATCGGACTCTTGTTCTGCCTCAAATTCATATTCATAACTATGTAGAATTTTTTGTAAAGGGCTTCGCAGACTTTCGGGGCTCTTTTTACTTGCGATATTTCAGGTAGAGAACCGAAAAGGGGAAAGGTTTTTATTACTGGTTTATCTTGTCATCTGATCTATGAGGGAGTATAATTATAAAGTAATTTCTTTGATTTTAGAAAGGGAGAGACCTTATGTTTTACGAAATGACTATAGCAGGTTTAAAGAGACAGCTGCCTTTATGCAAAGTTACAGACGATTTATATATCGCAGCCTTTATCATGTTCAGCGATGTGGAAATAACCAAAGCCGCAGCGGGAGAACTCCTCAAGAAGGCTCCACAATTCGATATAATGATAACTGCCGAATCCAAGGGAATACCTCTCGCTTACGAGATGGCCAGACAGTCGGGAAACAACGATTATATCGTAGCCCGTAAAGGACCAAAACTCTATATGCAGGATATAATTACGACAAAGGTGGACTCCATAACTACAGACCATGTTCAGATCCTCTGCATAGGCAAAAAAGAGGCTGATCAGATGAGGGGAAAAAGAGTTCTCATAGTGGATGACGTCATAAGCACAGGCGAGTCGCTGACTGCCATAGAGACTCTGGTGAAACAGGTAGGAGGAGAAATAGCGGGCCGCATGACAGTCCTGGCAGAAGGAGAGGCGGCAGACAGAAAAGACATAATCTATTTGGAAAAATTACCTGTATTTAATCCAGACGGCAGCATAAAATAATTCTCATGAAAGAGATAAGACTTATACCGGATGAACCGCTTCACAACTATGTGGAGATCTCTGTGATAGATTTTCCCGGCAGCAGAGACGAAGAGCCCCGCAGACGATGCAAGGTAAAAGTGGAATTTGCAAGGGACGATGTGGAACAACTGAAAAGAAGAGGACTGGGCTACAGAGAAGCCGTAGAAACATATCAAAAGAGGTTGTATGACGTGATAAAATTCCACCTGGCCCAAGACTGGGAATGTGAAGACGGTTATGAGGATGTGATGAAGATAATAAGAGAAAAAGTCTCGGCTTATTATTAGAAAATCAAGAGGGGACAAAAGTGACAATCTTAAGAATAAACAGACGCAAAGGCAGCGCAGAGGGTCGACCTTGCGCTGTTTTTTTATAGATTTACCGGCTGCTGCGACCCCAAAAATATGCGCCTCATCTTGAAAACGGTGCTTGGCAGAATACTGACACCCTTGATTGGACAGGCTTATTATGGTAATATAAAATAAACGGAACTTTTCTGCGGATTCCTGCTGAAGCTGATAGATAAACCGACATGATTTTAAGGAGAAAAAGATATGAAGAAATTGAATTTAAGCGCAGGCACCTTTTTGGCCATTATTTCCTTCTCCATCGCAGGCAGCGTTATCTACGAATTACCCTATATAAAGTATGTATATTACGATAAGTTTGTAGAGGCGTTCGGCATGACTAATGCGCAGGCCGGATTTCTGCTCTCTGCATACGCTATCGGATGTCTGATACTGTATATACCGGGAGGTATACTGGCGGACAAGTTTTCTACTAAAAGGATGCTGGTTTTGTCGCTGTTTGGAACCGGTATTCTCGGTCTCATAATGGCGTTTTTCATGAATTATACTACGGCGCTGATAGTATTCTTTCTGTTTGCAGTCACTACCAGTTTCGTGTTCTGGGCGGCTCTTAACAAAGGCCTCAGAATACTGGGAGGAAAAGAAGATTCTGGTCAGACCTACGGCTGGTATTATGCTCTGGGGTCTGTGATAAGCCTGATATGCGGATTCGGTTTCTGGGCTCTCTACGCCTCAACGGAGAATTCTCACGACGCCATGTTTCGGACTATTTTAGCCATGTCTTTAGCCGTCATGGTTGCAGGCGTATTAGTTCAGCTTACGTTTAAGGATGAAAGTGCGTCTTTACAGCAGGCTTCTGAAGAAGACAAGTTCAAACTCAGCGACGTAGGCAAAGCTATAAAGAACCCTTATCTGTGGTGGGCTTCTGTCATAATGTTCCTGATCTACACGATTTACAGCAATATCTCGTATTTTACACCGTACTTGTCTTCGCAGGTAGGTATGGATGTATCGGACTCTGCTTTTGTAGGGATCATCAGAGGATATGTATTCTATTTTCTGTCTCCGCTGGGGGGCTATATAGCTGATAAGATACTCAAATCTACCCTCAGGCTCTACGGATACGGATTTATCATACTGGGAGTATTGTTCTTTATCACCACCCAGGTTCCTGCGGGAGAGGGCAGTGTTATTGTGGCTATAGCAATATCGCTTCTGGCCTCAGCCTTTGCTATGATGCTCTACGGAGTCATGTGGTCCATACTCAACGAAATAGATATCCCTATTTCTTATGCGGCTACAGCCATAGGATTGGCATCTATGGTAATATATCTGCCCGATTTGTTCGTTCCGGCCATGATAGGAAACTGGCTGGATATCTACGGAGAAGAAGCCGGATATTTCAGGATGTTTATTTTCTTTGGAATATGCTGTATAGTTGCTGTGATCTTGTCGCTTACTCTGGCGAAAAAGGTCAGGACTTTGAACGAAGCAAAAAAAGATGTTACTGCTCAGTAGTATAGCTGATATGAAAGGGATGAGATAATGGACGCAAGAAACCAAGTAGTGATGAGTCAGGTGATGCTGCCTCATCAGGCCAACGTAGCGGGCAACGTACACGGCGGCGAAATAATGAAATTCATGGATATGGCAGCCGGAGCCTGCGCGATGAAATATGCAAGGAGCAACTGCGTGACGGCCAGAGTAGATGAGCTGGTGTTTCATATTCCTATCTTTGTAGGAGCATTGGTGACATGTACGGCCAATATAGCCTATGTAGGCAACACGTCGATGGATGTGTATGTGGAAGTTTACTCTGAGGATATGGAGTCGGGAAACGGTCCGGAGAAGGCTCTGTGTGCGCATTTTACCATGGTTTCAATGAATAGAGCCAACAGACCACAGAAGGTGCCGCCATATACTCCTCAGACAGATGACGAGATAAGGATGTACGAAGAGGCCGCAGCTAAAGTCAGGGCCAGAAAAAAATGATTTTTTAAGATAATGAAAAATAAAGGCCGAAGCCCGCGATTGACGCAAGCTTCGGCTCTTTTAGTGTCCTTAAAAGATGTGTTTAAGCAGCCTTTTACAAAGAAAGGGAGGCTTTGACGAGATATTTCGACAACACGGCCGCGAGGATTATCTTTACAGTATCACCCGGCAGAAACGGAAGGATGCAGGCCACAAGGCCGGCCCACAGAGTCGAGTGAGTGAGGATCATAAACCAAGCCAGTCCTAAGGCGTAGCAGGCTATAAGGCCGCATATCATCAGCATGATACGATAAAACGAACCTTTTTTTCTGGCTGGCAGGCCGCATATGACTGCGCATATGACGTAGCCTACGATAAAACCGCCGGTGGGCCCGGCTATTATTCCTGCTCCTGATGTGAAGCCTGCAAACACAGGTATACCTAAAACACCTAAAAGGATATAGATGATCTGACTGAAAAAACCATATCTACATCCCAGCATGAGCCCGGCCAGATATGGGCCCATCAGCGCCATGTTTACAGGTACGGGAGTGAAAAACAAATTTATATTTATCCATGAGCATACTCCTGTAAGGGCGGCAAATAATCCCGCCATCAAAAGCTTGCTCGTTCTCGACGTAGCAGTATTGGAGATATGCCCAGAGGAGTTTGAATCGTAAGCCTTTTTCATATTCTTGATAAATCCTTTCTGATGGTAACCTCTCCGCTGGTTATGGTATCCATTTCTCTGGCATGGCGGCCTTCCATGTATTCCACCACCAGGCCACCGTTTTCGTCTATATCTATAGCGCGAGCCTTGATCCCGCAGCCTCCGTTTTCGGGCAGGGCTCCGTAAGAGGCTCCGTAGACCAGGATCTGTTCTCCGAGGATAAGAGATCTGGATCTGTAGTCGCGCAATATAGTACGCTTATCAAATTCCTCGAGAGTAGTGAAGAAATATCTGATTATGGCGGCAGCCAGCTGACTACGGGTGAAATCTCGGGGAGCCCCCGTTACATAAGAAGCTTTCTCGGCCAGTTCTTCAGGAAAAGACTGCTCGAAGCAGTTGACCCCGACGCCTACAATTATGCGGCTTATGCTTCCGGTCTCAAAATTGGTCTCGGCTTCTGTCAGAATACCGCAGACTTTTTTTCCGTTTAAGTATATGTCGTTCACCCACTTTATCTTAGGCCCCAGACCTATCACTTCTTCAAAAGCGCGGCAGACCGAGAGGGCGGCTATAGAGGAGACCATCATAGATCTGTTGAGGCTGAAATCCGGTTCAAATACCATAGACATATACAGCCCCTTTGAATGAGGAGAATAAAATGATCGTCCCAGTCGGCCCCTGCCTCCGGTCTGCGAATTGGCTATCACTATGCCGGGACATGACAGATCAGTCAGCTTCTTAGCGTAATTGTTAGTAGAATCTACCTCATCCAGTATGTGAACTCTGCACTTTATTCCTGCCGCCTCTCTTATATATGAAGGGGAGAGGACGTCGTTCTTCTTCAGCAGACGGTAGCCGACCCCGGCCTTGGAGTCTATTTCAAAACCTTCGTTTTGAAGCGTTTTTATGGCCTTCCATATGGAATTTCTTGAAAGTCCCAGCCTGGCGGCCAGATCCTGTCCGGATAGATAGGATGTAGTGTTGTTATTCAGTATTTTCAGCAAATTCAGTTTCGTAGACATGGATACCTCCTGCGATTTTATAGGCAGATTATATAATAACAGACCAATGATGTCAACCATAAAAAATATAAAGGGTGACTAAAAAGCTGAAAGAAGGCAACATTGCCCGACGAGAGTAAAGAAAGAATACGTAAAATTAAATGCTGACAAGACTTTGAAAATGAGCAGCTTCATGGTATAATGAACCCATCGATTGTGATTGCGGCGTTGCCGAGAGGAAGGGTTCATTGAACCACCGCTGCCTGCGTCCGCCGCAGCGCAGGGCGCCGCGATTATGGTATGATATACGGGGTAGAATTAAACTGGAGGGTTTGTTTTTGTGATATACAGCATAATAGCGATGATCATACTCGTGACTTTTTCGGCATACTTTTCGGCTACCGAAACAGCTTTTACATCGCTCAATAAAATAAGAATGAAGAATATGGCCAATGACGGCAACCGCAGAGCCAGACAGGTTCTGGAACTGTCGGAGAACTATGACAACCTGCTTTCGACCATACTGGTTGGAAACAACCTGGTGAACATAACGCTTTCTTCTATAGCTACGGTGCTCTTTATAGGATTTTATCCCAGATACGGCGCCACGATAGCTACGGTGGTCGCCACCGTTACGGTGCTCATATTTGGAGAAATATCGCCAAAGAGTCTGGCGAAAGAAAGCCCCGAAAAATTCGCCATGTTTTCGGCGCCTTATATAAGGATACTGATAATATTGCTGAAACCGATAAACTGGCTCTTTGCCACGTGGAAAAAATTCCTGGCGAAGATCTTCAATGCCGACGAAGGACGGCCCATAACAGAGGACGAGCTTCTGACCATAGTGGAAGAAGCCGAGACCGAGGGCGGTATAGATACGCAGCAGAGCGAGCTGATCCAGAATGCCATCGAATTCAACGATCTCGAGGCTTTGGACGTACTGACCCCGAGGGTCGATATAAAAGCCATCGAAGCGGATACGCCGGAGAATGAGATATCCGGGATATTTCTGGAGACGGGCTTTTCAAGACTTCCTGTCTACGACGGCGATATGGATAACGTCATAGGCGTTCTGAACCAGAAGGACTTTCACAATTACATCAAGGGAGGCAGAGCCGCTGTTTCCGAATATATAAAGCCGGTCATCTTTGTAGCCGGCTCCATGAAGATAGCGCAGCTGCTAAAGCGGCTACAGACGGCCAAGACTCATATCGCAGTCATAGTGGATGAGTACGGCGGAACGTACGGCCTCGTTACCCTTGAGGATATAATCGAAGAACTGGTGGGAGAGATATATGACGAGCACGATGCGGCGGCGCTTCAGGACATAGTTCAGCAGCAGGACGGAACCTACAGAGTCCTGTGCGGCACCAATATAGATAAGATGTTCGATTACTTCGACGTAGAAGAAGAAGTCGACGCCACCACGGTAAACGGGTGGGTCGTGTTACAGATAGATAAGTTGCCTGAGGTAGGCGACCAATTCGTATACGAGGCCGATTACAAGAGATTCGACGTAGTAGTGACAAAAGCAGACGAGAGAAAAGCTCTCGAGATAAATATGACAGTGGAAGAGCTGTCAGATGAAGAATGAGAAAGGGGACAGAATGGGTTTAATGGAAAAGATCCTTGGCGACATGAATACCAAGGAGGTCAAGAAAATCGAAAAAATAGCTGATAAGGTGATGGCCCTCGAGGAGGCGACGGCTTTGCTCAGCGATGATGAGCTGCGGGGCAGAACTGAAGAATTCAAGAAGAGAGTTCAGGAAGGCGAAAGCCTTGACGATATACTTCCGGAGGCTTTTGCGGTGTGCCGTGAAGGCGCATGGAGAAGCGTAGGCATGAAGCATTTCCGTGTACAGGTGATAGGAGCGATAGCTCTTCACCAGGGTAGAATCGCCGAAATGAAGACGGGCGAAGGAAAGACGCTGGTAGCCACTCTGGCCGCCTATCTTAACGCCCTGGAGGGCAAAGGCGTTCATGTGGTGACCGTAAACGATTATCTGGCCAGGCGTGACGCAGAGTGGATGGGAAAGATATATACTTTCTTGGGACTTACAGTAGGATGCGTGGTTCACGGGCTCAAAGACCATGAAAAAAAGGCTGCATATGCGGCAGATATAACATACGGCACCAACAATGAGTTCGGTTTCGATTACCTCAGAGATAATATGGTCACTTATAAGGAACAGCTGACTCAGAGAGATCTGAATTTCGCCATCGTCGACGAAGTGGACTCTATCCTGGTGGACGAGGCCAGAACACCGCTCATAATTTCTGGCCGGGGCGACGAGTCTACGGATATGTATCAGAAAGCCGACTCCTGCGTTCGCCGCCTGAAACTTGAGGAAGATTTCACCATAGAAGAAAAGGATAAAAAAGTTACTCTCACGGAAGACGGCATAGCCAAGTGCGAGAAGTTTTTCGGCATAGAGAACATCGGCGATCCGGAGAACATGGAATATAACCACCATGTCATTCAGGCGCTGAAAGCCCGGAACATAATGAAACGGGACGTAGACTACATAGTCAAAGACGGAGAGATCATCATAGTAGATGAATTCACAGGTCGTTTCATGTTCGGAAGAAGATACAGCAACGGCCTGCATCAGGCCATAGAGGCTAAAGAAGGCGTGCTGGTCAGATCTGAATCAAAGACGCTGGCTACCATCACTTTGCAGAATTATTTCCGTATGTACAATAAGCTGGCAGGTATGACAGGTACGGCCAAGACGGAAGAAGAGGAATTCCGCGAGATCTACAACATGGACGTAGTGGTGATACCTACTAATAAGCCTATCGCCAGAGAGGATCTGGATGACTCCATATATGCTTCTCTGAACGCCAAGTTCAAGGCTATCATAGAGAGAATAGCAGAAGTACACGCTACGGGACAGCCGGTTCTGGTAGGTACCATTTCCATAGAAAATTCTGAACTTTTAAGTTCAATGCTCAAAAAAAGAGGAGTAAAGCACAACGTGCTCAACGCCAAGCAGCATGAAAGAGAAGCTCAGATCATAGCCGAGGCAGGACGCCTTGGGGCAGTCACCATAGCCACCAACATGGCCGGAAGAGGAACCGATATCATACTCGGGGGAAATCCTGAGTTCGAGGCCAAACGAGAAATGGAAAAGCTTGAATATTCTCAGGAGCAGATATCCTTTGCTACGAGCTTTGTCAGCAGCAGCGACCCTCTCATGAATGACGCCCGCGCAGTATTTAAAGATCTCCTTGAGAAGTACAGCCGGGAGAGGAGAGAAGAGCAGGAAAAAGTCAGAGCCCTCGGCGGCCTGTGCATCATAGGTACAGAGAGACACGAATCCAGGCGTATAGACAATCAGCTCAGAGGACGTGCCGGACGTCAGGGAGACCCGGGACAGACGCAGTTCTTTATTTCCCTTGAGGATGATCTGATGAGACTCTTCGGAGGAGAACGCATACAGGGACTGATGAACAAGATGGGTATGAGCGAGGATGCCATAGCCGCCGGAATGTTGTCAAGGAGCATAGAAAATGCCCAAAAGAAGGTAGAGAGCAGAAACTTTGAGATAAGAAAATACGTACTTCAGTATGACAACGTGATGAATAAACAGCGCGAAGTCATATACGATCAGCGCAGAAAAGTTCTCTTCGGAGAGGATATCAGAGACTATATAATGGAGATGATGGAGGATATTGTGAAGACTACGATCCAGCCCATCACCATAGCCAGCAAATATCCGGAAGAGTGGGACTTCGATATGCTGGGCGAGAACCTGAAGCAGATAACAGGCACTTTCAGCGGTCTGAGCTATACAGAAGACGAAAAACTGTCTCTGACAGAAGATAAGTTGACAGAAGACGTTCTAACCGTATTCCATCAGATGTATGAGGCCAAAGAAGAAGAGATAGGTAAAGACCGCATGCGTGAGGTCGAGAGAATGATACTGCTGAGAGTAGTAGATAATCATTGGATGGATCATATCGACGCTATGGACGATCTTAAACAGGGAATCGGCCTCAGAGCTTTGGGACAGATAAACCCTGCCAACGCATACGCTTCTGAAGGCTTCGACATGTTTGAGGCTATGGTGGCGGAGATTCGAGAAGAAGCCGTCAGATACTGCTACAATGTCACTGTTAAGACCGGCGTAGAAAGACGCCAGGTGATCACAGGCGGTCAGGAAAGGAAGGACGACTTTGTGGACAGACCTGCGCAGAGAACGCAGGCGCAAGGCGGTGGGGACATGCCGGGACAGGCTCCTAAGCCGCAGGATACCAGAAAGCCTGAGACTTTCAGAAGAGAGGCTCCTAAGGTAGGCCGCAACGACCCTTGCCCTTGCGGCTCCGGAAAGAAATATAAAAACTGCTGCATGAACAAGGAGCAGTAAGACAGAAAATCTGCCTGCGTACAAAATCGCAGGCATTTTTAATGATTAAAAACATGGCTGTTTACAATAGGGGGGGTGACTGGTTCAACTTCTGGGGTTCACCACATTATATTATTATTAATTTTTAGAACTATTGAGTAGGGATTGACTAATAAGAAAAAATTAGATACAATTGTTATATAAATATCAAATAATAATTGCAAGATGTTTAAATTTGCTCTTGTGGCATAATTAGCAGCCAAATTAGGATTGTCACAAGCAAAATCTTTTGCCGCAGCGTATATTTTAGATTTTTTGACTGACGTTAACCCTACTTCAACAGCAGTATCTTATAGTATACAAGTGTACACACATAAAAATTATACAAGTGGCTTTATAGGCCCAATAATTACAAGGGTGTGGAAGTACAGTTATAAATACTACGCGACGGCAAACTTAACTGGACCATACACTGAAGATTATGAGTTTAAATGTCAGATGTAAATAATAGAGATAAAAAATGAGGTGATTATAATTCATAAAAAGATTATATACTTGCTTGCAGGAGCTTTTCAGCCGATATTTGTATATCATCTTATTTACAGCTATCAGAAGCTTTTTTCGATGGATTGGGTTTTTGATAGGAACTACGATTCATTTAAAGAAATTCTGGACCCGCTGAATCAGATGTACCCGACCACAGACGGCGAAAAAGCCGCCACGCTGATTTGGGATATAATCGTATTGGCCGTATGTATGGCAGCCGTGTTGATGGTAGCGGTGCTTGCCAAGTCTCAGTCAGGTGGACTGAGCAAGGCGCAGCGAATTATAGCGACCGCCGGAGGGCTGGCGGCTACGGGATTCTTCCTGTGGATGAAGTTGGGGGAAGTGGAAACGCTGCTGTACATGAAATTTATAGTCCCGGAAATGATATTGATTGCTGCTTGCGCCGTGGCCATTGCCGAAGGACGTAACCGAGAGTAACCCGGCTTGCTCCGGGTTACTCACCTACTGGCGAATTCTCTAAAAGAGGTTCTTTGATCCGTACATCAAAAAGCAGAAATATTGAATGGAGAAATAAATATTTTTTAAAATAGAACAATTTATATTATATATTAATTAAGAGATGAGGTGGATTTTCCTCATCTTATTTTTTTATGAAAAAGTGTTGACAATAGCTAAAAGATGTATTATTGTACTAATTAAATAATACAATAATACAAAAGACTTGAAAGGAGGAGGTTATTTTGGATAAAAAGCTAAAAGAGAACATGCCCATTTACGTTCAGATAATGAACCGGGTGAGAGAGGCCATAGCTGCGGGGGAGCTTAAGCCGGGAGACAAAATAGCCTCCGTCAGAGATCTGGCGGCGGATTTTGAGGTAAACCCCAACACCATGCAGCGAGCCTTGACCGAGCTTGAAAGAGAAGGCCTGTTGCTTTCAGAAAGAACCCAGGGAAGGTATGTCACCTCTGATGCGAAAGCCATAGAAGAACTGCGAAAAGATATCGCCCGGCAGGCGGCAGACTCATTCAGGAGAGAAATGGCTGCGCTGGGGTTTAACGAAGAAGAAATGATGGATTTTTTTCGTGAGAGGCTTCTTTATATAGGTTCCGGCGAAGGAGGAAAGAAGGTGGGATAGATGAGAGAAAATAAGGAAGCCCGCAGTGAAAGGACGCTCAGGCTGGTGGAAGAGCAGCCGATAGTAAAAATATCGGGACTTTCTAAGGCCTTTGGTGAAAAGAAGGTTTTGGACAGTATAGATCTTGAGATACCGCAGGGCAAGATCATAGGACTCCTGGGCCCTAACGGAAGCGGCAAGACTACTCTTATTAAGATACTGTCCGGATTCTGCGCAGATTATGAGGGAGAAGTGCTTATAGACGGGAAGCGTCCGGGCAGCGCCGCCGGCAAGGCGAAGGTCGCATATCTTCCCGACAAGGATGGTCTGCCCGAAAATCTTCCCGCAGATGAGATAATAAAGATATATGATACCTTCTTTGATGACTTCGATGAGGAGAGGTGCAGAAGACTTCTCGATATCTTCGGTATCGATGAGAAGACTGTTGAAGGAGAACTGTCAAAGGGAGAGGCTGATAAACTAAAAATTTCTCTCTTGATGTCTAGAGACGCCCGGCTCTACCTTCTGGATGAACCCATAGGAGGAATAGATGTAGAAGCCCGGCAGCACGTGCTGGACTTGATACTGGAAAATTTCAATCCCTGCGGCAGCATGATAATAGTCACTCACCTTGTCAGGGATATAGAAAGACTTTTTGATTCCGTGATAATATTGAAAGATGGAAAGACGACGATGTATGACGACAGCGACGCCATAAGAGAATGTTACGGCGGAACTCTTGAGGAAGCCGTCATAAGTATATTCAGGGGAGAGGAGATATGAAAGAGCTTTTTACAGAGAGCAGATATCTTAAGATGGCGGCGGCCGCTATAGCTGCGGTCATGGTGATATGCGCAATAGCCGGCAGGTTTTATGCCTTCGGCAGCGGCCCGTCTGAAGAGGAACTTATGGAAATCGAAAAGAGCGGAGCTAAGATAGCCGTTCCTTTTGATAAATACAGAGAGATCGCATCTATAAAAGGTGCGGGAGGCGCAGCAGCCGGAAAACTTAAGGACGACGTCTGGGAAATCATAGATCCGGGCAGCGGTAAAAATGTTGAAATACAAGGATTTGCAAAGTTTGTAGGCAGCGGCGGCGGATTCGCATTTTTGTGCAGTGATGACGGCGAAAACGTCATTGTGGACGTTGCAAAAAGCCTAAATTCGGGCAAACCTGTCTTTTTCGAAGAAGAAAAGAGATATGATTCTGCATATTACGACGGAGAAAGCGGCGTTATCTTAGTCGAAGAGAGCGGAATGACGAGGATCTTATCAGTTGACGGAAGAGAACTTTACCGTACAGCCGATGAAAACGCCTGGCTTATTCCGGGCAGCAAATATGTGCAGGAAAGCGCAGAGCAAGAAGACTGGTATCTGCTCAGAAATATATATACGGGAGAGGTCGGCTGCCGGCTTAATGAAAACGAATATGTGAGAGGATATTATGCGGGACATTTTGTAGTCGAAGTAACCGAAAACCCGGAAGATCTGCTGCAATCCACACACAATTATCTGCTGAACGACAGCTTTGTAAGACCGGAGGGAATTGAGGATTTCGCATTTTACAGCGGCGATAGAGATTATATCTATATATATCAGGAAGATGTGTCTTCTGCCGAGAAGATAATAGATAAGACAGGGCAGGTCACATTTGAGATAAAAGAGGATGAGGAAAGAGGCTCTTTTGTGGGAATCTCAAACGATCAGGTGATTTACACCACTAAGGAAGCGGGAGTCATGGAGTATATCACCATCGCCGGCGAAAACAAAGGGGCGGTTTCAAAGCATAGAGAATTATGTATGTCTGCTTTTGAAGATGGCCTTGCCACAGCAGGAATCAGAAAAGGCGGCAACGCCGGCCGGATGAGCGACGCCATCGCTACGGAGTCTAAAAATTATATCTTCGGCTTTATCGACGAGGAGTTTAATCATGTGACGGATTTCATATTCGACTGGGCCTCGGAGATAGAAGAGGGGTTTGCTGCCGTAAAGATAGGAGGACAATATGCCCTTTTAGACTTGAGGGAGGTGTAGATAGAAATGAGTAAACTGGACAAATACATCAGGCTGAACATCAAAATGATAGGGAACTGTACCGGCGTAGCCTGCGCAATGTCGTTGGCGATAGGATTGACAGCAGTAAATTTTGCAGTGATAATCTTTGCAGTCGTATTTCTGGGCATATCTATTGCCGCGCTGATAAAAGGGTATAAAAGGCTGTATTATACAACTCTCTATGAAGAGGCGGCGTATGTGTATAATTCCCTCCCTCTCGACCCCAAGGAGGTCTTGGCAGGAAAACTTTTCGCCGGTTCGTTCATGATGACGATGTACAACGTTTCCACCTTGGCGATGTATGGAGTCATGCTTCTCATGGCCGGGGATTCGATCACATTTTCGACTGATATGTACTGGCCTTCAGAAAATACTCTGACGAGTCTGCTGGCATCCTCCATAGCCTCGGATATGCTGCCGTTTGCTCTGCCATTCGAGGCGCTGAGTATGATAACGGGGGCTGTGCTGATATCGGCCATAATAATGTTCGGAGTGATCTTCGCCAATTCGCCTCCTGCGCCGGGCAAAGGTGTAACGGCAGTAATATTATGTATCATCTTATATATAGTTCTCTTCAGAGGGGCGCCGAAAACAGCAGAATGGCTTTCCATAGATTATTCACCACTGCTCCCTCTGGCGCAGTCGCTGATAAATGCTGCCGCAACGGCCGTCCTCTTTGGCTATAGCTGTAAACGTTTAGAGAAGAAGTATTATGCAGCCGTGAGACGTAAATAGGATGAAATACAGAGCCCCCTTTAAACGCAGGGCATATGAAACGCCCGCCTGCACCTGCCCCTTCTTTGCCTCTATCATTATATAGTTCTCTTGCAGTCACTATTGTTGAGGCACGGGGCAGAGCGTTTACGGGCGCAGGACAGAGTTCCGGTTTTTTCAAAAATCAAGAGGGTTGCGGGAGTTTTTGGCGACTCGTTTTCGGTAAAACGAAATTAAAGGCTGTCTGCGGGAATATTTAGAGAAAAAACGATAAAAAAGAGGCTGTAAGGCGGTTCGGCCCCTAAAAGATGACCAAAAACTCCCGCAAAGAAGCCAAAAAGGCCAAGTGCAGAGAATCAGCACAAATCAAGGCCTTTGCTCGCTGCCAGTATAAGCCTGAAATGCGAAGCCCCTGCTTTTAAAAGCAGGGCTTTCTTATGTTGTCTCTTAAGAGCCTGTTCCGAGGGCAAAGCCCGAGGAACAGGCAACCACCGGCTATGCCGGCGAGATTAATAGCCTTAGGAAAAATATCCTCCTGTGATAAGATAGAAAAGGTTCGCCGACCAAACTGTCAAGGCAAGGAGGATATGTCATGAAAGGCAGCAATAGTTTGGGCACACGCCAAATGGAACTGTAAGTACTACATTGAACTCATCATGTGACATTTTCGGTTTAAAGGAAAAATTTTTCAAAAAAACTGTAACGAAACGGCAACTTGCCAGTATTAGTTATAAAAAGAGTCACATGAATTTTATCCTATGGAGTAAAACAGCTATGAAAATTAAAGTAAAAAGATCTTTATTAACAGCCCTTTGCCTCACGCTGGCAGTGGCGCTGTTTATTACAGGCTGCACGGGAAACGGGGAGACCACCGGCGGCGAAGCCGATGGTGAGAATAAGGATAAGACAGTCCTCGCAGAAGGGAGTATACGCTATGCAGAGCTTGATGAGAAGAGTGCAGAATCTGTCGAATATTTTATAGATGAATACGGACTCTACGAATATAAAGCTCCAGATGAGGCTATGCGTATGAAGCTTGTGAGATTTTCTTATGAGAATGAGGAACTTACAGATCATGAGATATGCGCTATAGATTTTTCCGAAATGAAAAATCTCAGAGAAGGGACGATTGCGCTTTGTATGACAGGAGAGGACAAGTACAGAGTGACGGTCAGCCCTGATAAGAGAGCCGAAGACGGCGCCGGCGGCAAGCAGGTTTATACCGACATAGAACTCCCGTCATATATCGGAGAAAAAGGAAGCTGCAGAGCCGACTCCACCGTGAAGAATTTTGATGAGGAAAAAATAGAGATTGATAAGCAGTACAGACTGTATGAGGTGAATGTATACGAAGCCGGCCCTGCCGCCACCGGAGAAGGAGAAACCGCTTTAAAAGATGACGAAGTCAGGCCTGCGGCCACAAGAGGCATATACGTAGTTTTCAGTCTGTAAAGGGAGCGGCACGGCCCTTGCTCACAGAGTAAGAAAGCGGCAACTTCATATGAGATTCGAGTCCCGGGAAAACCCCGGGACTTATTTTTAGTCAATGCGATTGTGGCCTTTATGTATATGTGATAAAATCAAGATGACCAACTATAAAGAAAAGAGCAGGTTATGAATAAGAAATACGACGTGATAATAATCGGAGCAGGACCCGCCGGGATCTCCGCCGCCTTAAACCTTCAGAAACTGGGAAAGAAAAATATCCTCGTGATAGAGAGATACGTTTTCCCCAGGTACAAGTGCTGCGCAGGATATATAACGGGCAAGACAAAAAAGAATACGCCAGATTAGGTCTCGACACGGATAAAGTCAACTATTCGCTCATCAGAGACTTCGGAATATTCTACAGATCCCGGAAGAGACAAGACATACAAAATAAATTTCTGTATACCAACAGATATATCGACCGGGTAGAATTAGACAACGCGTTTTTCAGGCTGGCTAAAGAGAAGGGGATAGAGATAAAAGAAAATACAGCTATAAAGAATCACGACGCAGATTCCTGTCTTCTCGTCACTTCCGATGACGAAAGCCTCGCTTATGATAAGCTGATCTTTGCAGACGGCGCCAGCGGCTACGGAAGCAGATATAAGACTGACGGACTTAAAAATATCGCCATGCAGATGGTGTTTGACAGCGACAGACAGGAAGAGATACAGATACACTTTGGAATAACCCAAAGAGGATACGGCTGGGTCAGCTCATTTGGCGGCAAGACTAACGTGGGCCTGACCGACGTGTATGAGACCCCTCTGTCAATTATACCGAGGAATTTCAGCGATTTTTGGATATTCTGGGCACAGAAGCCGATACCGGCCGGCTCAGAGGAGCCTTCACACCTATCGGCGTAAGCGATCCGATCTTGGGTGAAAAGATATATTATGTGGGCGATGCGGTAGGAGCCTGCGACCCCTTGACGCTTTCGGGGCTGCGATATGCTTTGAGAGGCGCAGAGGAATGTGCCCGGGCTATTGCCCTGGGCAGAGACGAGATATATATAGAATATATAAAAAAACTGAAGAGAAGATTCACATTTATGAGAGCTATGCAAAAGATCTTTTATCTGAGATTTTGTATGTACTGCGTGTTCAACATAGGGTGCCGTTTTTTCGGCAGTTGATCGCCGCGGTATTCAACAATTTCTTTGTAAACAAAAAGTGACCATGCCTCGTAAAAACGATTTTAAGCGAACACACATAAACATTGAAAATTCAATGAATTTAATATATAATAATATATTAGCAGATTTTGCGCCGCAGCCGCGGCGCGAGCCGCTTATTTCAAGAAAAGGAGTGAGACTTATGATACAGTTTGACGGTATCAGGGCAGCTCTTCCCGAGATGGAAAAGACCCTGAAAGAAGTCGGTGACTCTCTTTGACCTGGCTGAAATTAAAGCCGAACTGGAGAGAACTGACAGAGAGATAGAACAAGAGGACTTCTGGAACGATTTGGAATACGCCCAGAAAGTCATGAAAAAGAAGAAGACCATGGAGAGCACTATAGAAGCGATGAATGCTCTCACGTCGGCCTTCAAAGATATAGAAGAACTTATAGAAATGGCAGAAGAGGAAGACGACGAATCCATGGCACCGGAGATACAGAGCATGTTCGACAAGCTCAGAGAAGACCTTGCGGCCATGAGGGTGAAGACTCTTCTCACAGGCAAATATGACGGCTGCGGAGCCATAGTATCCATACATGCGGGCACGGGAGGAGTGGACGCCATGGACTGGGCTTCTATGCTGCTGAGGATGTACACCAGATGGTGCGAAAAAAAAGGCTACAGCGTAAAGATGATCGACCTGCAGGATGATACTGAAGCCGGCATCAAGAGCGCCACACTTATAGTAGAAGGAGAAAACGCCTACGGCTATCTCAAAAACGAAAAGGGAGTCCACAGGCTGGTGAGAATATCGCCTTTCAACGCGGCAGGCAAGAGACAGACTTCCTTCGCTCAGCTTGAGGTGGTGCCTGAGATCGAAGAAGATCTTTCGGTGGAGATAGATCCGGAAGATCTGAGAATAGATACCTACAGGAGCAGCGGCGCAGGCGGTCAGCACGTAAATAAGACTGATTCGGCCATAAGAATAACCCATCTGCCCACCAATATAGTAGTCACATGTCAAAATGAGAGGAGCCAGCACCAGAATAAAGAGATGGCTATGAAAATACTCATGTCCAAGCTGGCCGAACTCAAGGAGCAGGAACACAAGGAGAACCTCAGAGAACTCAAGGGAGACTATTCTATGAACACCTGGGGATCCCAGATCCGTTCTTATGTATTCCAGCCGTATACCATGGTCAAGGATCACAGAACGGGAGCCGAAACTGCCAATGTAGGCGCCGTGATGGACGGAGATCTGGATTACTTCATAAACGAAAAACTTAAACACAAGGAATAAATATGGATATAATCAAAAAAATAGCTGCCGAATTTAAAGTAAAGACGGAGCAGGTGGAAAACACCGTAGGGCTCATAGATGAAGGGAACACCATTCCCTTCATAGCCCGATACAGAAAAGAGGTTACCGGCGGCCTCAGCGACGTTATCCTCAGAGATATGGACGAGAGACTGAAATATCTCAGAGGTCTCGAAGAGAGAAAAGAAGAAGTAATAAGGCTTATCGACGAACAGGGAAAGCTTACGCCCGATTTGCAGGAACAGATAGAAAAAGCCGAAGTCCTTCAGCGAGTGGAAGATCTGTATAAGCCTTTTAAGCAGAAGAAAGCCACCAGAGCTTCCAAAGCCAGAGAAAAGGGTCTGGAACCGCTGGCGATGCTGATATATGCGCAGCTTAAGACGGAGGGAACACCCGAGGAGGAGGCAGAGGCCTTCGTAGATCCGGAAAAAGATGTGAACACTGCAGAAGAAGCGCTGGCAGGAGCCACGGATATAATAGCGGAGATGATAGCAGACGATCCCGATATGACCGAAGAGATCAGAAATTTAACGTATCAGACGGGACTCATATCTACAGAGGCGGTCGATCCTGAGGAGAAGACCGTCTACGACATGTATTACGGCAAGACAGAAGCCATCAGCAAGATTCCAAATCACAGAGTTCTGGCCGTAAACCGGGGCGAAAAGGAAAAGAAGCTGAAAGTCAAAGTGACGGCAGATCAGGAAAGTATTCATCAGATCATCGCCGGCGAGGTCATTAAGAATCACAAATCCATATTCACGGAAATTTTAAACGACACCATTATAGACGCGTATAAGAGGCTTATAGCGCCGTCGATTGAGAGGGAGATGCGCAACCTTCTGACCGAGAGAGCCGAAGGCGAGGCCATAAAGATTTTCGCGAAAAATACGGAGAGTCTCCTGATGGTTCCCCCTGTAAAAGACAAGAACGTGCTGAGCATAGACCCTGGATACAGGACAGGCTGCAAGGTAGCTGTGCTGGATGGCACTGGCAAGCTCAAGGCTTATACCACCATATATCCGACTCAGCCGAAAAACGACATAAAGGGCACAGAAGCCACCCTTAAAAAACTGGTGGAAAAGTATGAGGTAGACGTGATCGTCATAGGAAACGGCACTGCTTCCAGAGAAACGGAAGAGGTGGTAGCCGATTTCATCAGAAAAAACGGGTATGCCATACAGTACACCATAGTCAACGAAGCCGGGGCTTCTGTATATTCCGCTTCCAAGCTGGCTGCTGAAGAATATCCGGATCTGGACGTCACCACCAGGGGAGCCATGTCGCTGGGAAGAAGGCTTCAAGACCCGCTGGCCGAGCTGGTCAAGATAGACCCAAGAAGCATAGGAGTAGGCCAGTATCAGCACGACATGAATCAGAAGCTTCTGGCCGCAGCCTTAGGCAATGTGGTAGAAGACTGCGTCAACAGAGTGGGCGTGGATCTGAACACAGCCTCACCGTCCCTGCTTTCATATGTGGCAGGTATCAACGGAGCTATAGCTAAAAATATAGTCGCCTACAGAGAAGAGAACGGCAGGTTCACCGACAGAAAGCAGCTGATGAAGGTCTCAAAGCTGGGCGAAAAAGCGTTCAACCAGTCCGCAGGCTTCCTGAGAATCGCAGGAGGAAGCGAACCTCTGGACTCTACTTCCGTACACCCTGAATCCTACAAGGCCGCCAAGGCGATGATGGAAAAACTGGGAATAGACTCCGCCGCAATAACCGGAGGAGGAGATAAGTCCATAGAAGAAAAGATTAAAAAAGTCAACGGAGAAAAAACTCTCACTAAATGTATATCAGCGATGGCCTCAGAACTTTGCATAGGAGAAATGACTCTGACGGATATAATAGAAGAAATGAAAAAACCGGCCAGAGACCCAAGAGAAGACGCACCGCCGGTAATATTCAGAAACGACGTGAAGAGCTTTGAAGATCTCAAGGTTGATATGGAACTCGAGGGAACGGTGCGCAACGTGGTGGACTTCGGCGCATTTGTGGATATAGGAGTAAAGAGCGACGGTCTGGTACACATATCGCAGATGAGCGATAAGTATGTAAAACACCCGATGGACATCGTTTCAGTAGGAGACACGGTAAAGGTGAAGATAATTTCTATAGATCACGAGAAGATGAAAATAGGACTGACGATGAAGTTATAAGAGGAGAGACATGATAAAATCTATAATATTTGATTTTGACGGAACGCTGGTCAATACCAACGACGTCATAATTGAAGCCTGGCAGCATACATACAGACATTACGGACAAGATGAAAAACCGGTTGAACATATAACTAAATGCTTCGGCGAACCTCTCTTGGTAACTATGGCAAGAGAATTTCCGCAGGTAGATCCTGAGGAGAGCGCTCAAGTTTACAGAGACCGCCAGATAGCCAAAGCGGAGGAGCTGGTAACGCTGTTTGACGATATACCGGATCTCCTTTCGGCTCTCAGAGAAGCGGGATACAAGATCGGTATAGTCACGTCCAGGACGAGACAGTCCACCCTCGGATATCTCAGACAGTTTAAAATAACAGAATATTTCGACGGCATAGTGACGTGCGACGATACAGACAAGCATAAACCCGATCCGGCTCCGGTGCTCATGGGACTTAAGAAACTGGATACGGCTGCTGAAGAAGCTCTGATGATAGGAGACAGCTCCTTCGATATGAAGAGCGCCAACAATGCCGGAGTAAAGACGGTCCTGGTGGGCTGGAGAGTGGCTGCCGCCAATGAAGACGTGGGAGAATGTACAGTCAATTACTCCATAGCCCGGCCTATGGACCTCATGGAGATCCTCAAGGAGATGTGATGCTTAACATCTTTTACGGCAGAGAAAACATTGATAAAGAAAAATTCATATTTGAAAGCGTAGAAGACAGGGCCCTCATCATGGTACCCGATCAATACACCTTAGAGGCGGAGAGACAGGCTTTCCGCCATCTTGGCGTGTCGTCGCTGATGGATGTGGAAATCGTATCGGCCGCCAGTCTCGGCGGCAATATACTCAGCGAACTGGGAGGAAACAAGCGCAGCTTTATAAACAAATACGGACGTCATATGCTCCTCTACAAGAGCGCGGCGAGCCTCGGGGACGATCTCAAAGTTTTCAGGGGAATGGAGAGGAAGAGCTCCTTTCTCGATTCGGTCAATGACTTCATATCAGAGATGAAGCAGTATAACTGCGGTCCGAAAGACCTTTTGGCAATGGCCGAAAGCATAGGAGAGGACTCATATACAGGGAAAAAACTGACAGATATATACGCCTTGTTCAGCGAGTATGAGAAACAGATAGAGGGCAGATATACGGATTCAGAAGACTATATAGATCTATATCTTGGGAAGATCAAAGACTCGGCGCTTATCAGAGGTAATACCATATGGGTGTACGGTTTTGACAGTTTTGCTCCCAAGACTATGGCATTGCTGGGACAGCTGATGATGTACGCCAAAGAGGTAAATATAGTTCTGACATGGGATGATCGAGGCAGGGACTTGGATCTGTTTGCCCTGACGGAGATCGTCATGAACAACGCCGAAAAGCTGGCCGATGCTCTGGGAACGGCCCACATCAGACAGCGTATACCCGATTCCTTTGCTTTGAAAGGAAAGGCTGAGGCTGTCAGGCACATAGAGAAAGAACTCTATACTTTGCCTTCTGCCGTATCAAACTGCCATGAGGGTCTGATCATGACGGAAGCCGCAGGTATATACAATGAGGCGGAGAGCGCCGCCGCATATGTGCTTCATCTGGTGAGAGACAAGGGGCTGAGATATAGAGATATAAGACTAATATATAACGACCTGGAAAAAAGGGGAGATATAATAGAGCGAGTATTTGAGGAATACGGCATCGAACTGTTTTCCGATGTGAAGCGAGATATAATGGACAGCCCTATAATCAAATATATCACATCGCTTTTAGACGTTGTGATTGAAAAATACAGGACAGAAACGCTGCTCTCCCTACTCAAATCGGGATTTGGCGATCTGTCAGGCGAAGAGCTGTCAGACCTTGAGAATTACGCTGTTAAATACAAGATAAGAGGTTCGATGTGGAAGAAACCTTTCAGAAGGGGATCTGCCGAGTACGGCGAGGCAGGACTTTCTTACATAAATATGCTGCGCCAAAAGGCAGTTGACCCCATAAAACCGCTGGAAAAAATATTTGAAGCGGAGACCAACGGAGAGTTCATAAGGCTATTTTACGACTACCTCTGCGGCCGCATGGCTCTGCGGCAGAAGATACTGGCCTTTATCGCAAGGCAAGAGGAAAAGGAACTCTGGGATCTTGCCGACGAGACAGCTCAGATATGGGAAAGTTTGTCGGATATATTAGATCAGATCTTTGAAATCATGGGCGAAGAACCTTTTGAGCCCGAAGCCTTCAGAGAAATATTTGAAGTAGGGCTGAGCCAGGTGGAGATAGGGCTTTTGCCGCCAACGCAGGATGGACTTATACTCGGCAATATACAGAGAAGCAGAAGCGGCAGGGTGAAAGCCCTTATCGTTATGGGAGCCAACGAGGGAATACTTCCTCAGGAGAGACCAACCCAGGGTCTCTTCTCGGCAGAAGAAAGAGAACTGTTCAGAGAAGACGGCCGGGAACTGTGCAAAGTCGACGCTATAAGGTTCATGGAAGAACGGCTCAGCATATACAGAAATCTTTCGTCTCCGTCAGATTATCTGTGGATCAGCTGCAGCCTCACAGATGAAGAAGGCGGCCAGATGAAGCCGTCCGGGATATTTCTCAAGGTCAGGGAGCTGTTTCCCGGAATAGAAATAAGAAGAGATATGATAAACGGCGACGACGATCTGCTCATAAGCGGCGGAATAGGCGCAAGACGACATATCAGCCGCAAGATATTGGAAGCGGGGGAAGGCGCCCTTATGGATGATCGGTGGCAGGCGGCTCTTGGGTGGCTTGAGAACAATATGCCCGACCAGGCTCAAGAGATAAGAAGGAGTATATCGTTTACTAACAGACAGGAGCAGCTTGGAAGCCGTGTTGCTGCGGCGCTGTTTGGAAAGGATCCTTACCAGGCGCTGGTTCTCAGTCCTTCCAGAATCGAAGGCTATTCGAGATGCCCTTTTTCTCATCTGGTCACTTACGGCCTCAGACCTGAAGAAAGGCGCATCTTTGAGGCGGCGCAGAGAGAGATCGGAGACATATATCACCGCTGTCTCATGGGGCTGGCCAGAGAATTGACAGTACCGGGAATACAAATCTTTGAACCGGATTCTCCGTGGATGAAAATATCAAAAGAAGAGTGCGCCCAGTTAGTAGAGCGGGAGATAGAGTCCATCGCAGAGACATACAGAGAAGGGCTTTTTCAGTCGGGAAGCGTGGAGGATTACAGAAGACGCCGTATAACGGATATATGCGCTTCGGTTTGCTTTAGCGTAGTAGAGCAGGTGAGAGCAGGCCATATATCACAGATTTACCCGGAAATAGCTTTCGGCCGCAGGGGAGATCTACCGCCTATAGAGATGGAAGCCGGCGGACAGAAGATATACATAGAGGGAGTCATAGACAGAGTAGATTATCTAACTGACGGCCGTGTAAAGATAGTGGATTATAAGACGGGAAATGAAAGCTTCGATATAGAAGAAGCTGCGGCAGGCTACAGGCTGCAGCTGATGTTGTATCTGAATGCAGCCTGCGGAAGCGGCAGAAAACCTGCCGGCGTATTTTATTTTAAAATAAAAGAGCCTTCCATAGATTTGTCTCAGAAAGACATGGACAGCCAGACCCTCGAGAAAGAGATAAGAAAATCTTTTAAGCTCGATGGCATAATGGTGGACGATCCGCAGGTGATTCGGGACATAGCCGGTGATTTTGAAGGCTTTTCGGAGATCGTACCCATAAGGTCCACAAAAGACGGAATAAAGAACACCGGAAAGGGAGGACTGCTTTCCGCAGAGGATTTTACACATCTGCAGGGGGCCGTAACTGAAAAGATAAGACAGATCTGCAGCGATCTTACAGAGGGAAAGATAGAGATTCATCCCATGAAGACTAAAGACCGGTCTGCCTGCACTTTCTGCCGGTACAAGGGCATCTGCAGGTTTGACACTGTATTCGAGGGATGCAGTTATAATATAATTTAGAACTTGAGGGCAGAGATGAAAAAGCTAATAAGGAGAGAAAACATGATAGAAACCGATAATCTGATAATCAGACAATCCAAGTGGGAAGACCTCGAAGACTTTTACAGGTGGGAGAGACTGCCCGAGGTGACGGAGTTCTTCAGCATCGGAGACGACCAGACGCAAGAAGAAGTGACCCGCAAATATATAGAGGATGAAAAAGACCCTAAAGCTCTCCAGTTTACTATACTGCTCAAAGATGGAGAAGGCTTGCCTAGGATAGGAAGAATCGTGCTGGCTGATATAGAGAGAGGGTGGAAAGCCGAAATCTGGAGAATATATATAGCTGACAAGTCCCTTCGGGGAAAAGGCTATGGCAGGGAAGCCATGCTGGGCATTATATCATACTGTTTCGACGGCCTGTCGCTTCAAAGACTGTATCTTGATCATTACACGGGCAACCCCGCTTCAGAGCTGTATCTGTCCCTCGGATTCAGATATGAAGGGGTCCTTCGGAAAAACTGCCGTAAAAACGGGGCGCTCCACGATGTACACCTGATGTCTATGCTCAGAGAAGAATATGAGGAAAAATATCGGTAAGACAATGTCTTACCGGCTCAGCTCTCCCCTTAGATCAGTCTCCATCAGTTCTTTGATCTTCTCGGGAGCATATCCGCAGCCCAGCAGATAATAAAGTTTGGCTACGGCGGCTTCTGTAGTCATATCATAACCGCTTACTGCGCCGGCATCTCTGAGGGGGCTGCTGGTGGCGTAAGTTCCCAGCTTTACCGTTCCCTGAGGACACTGGGAGCATACTACGACGATAGAGCCGTTCCTGAAAGCCTTGCTTATTATCGCAGGCAGATCGTTGTCACAGCTTGGTATATTGCCTGCCCCGAAAGTCTCGAGGACTATCCCCTTGAGAGATTCTGTCATTATAGATTCGAAGAGGCTGAACTGGATTCCGGGAAAGAATTTCAAAACGCCTATAGGAACTTGTCTGAGAGGAGTAAAGCTGAAATCGTCCTCGCAGACAGCAGGACGCTTCAGTGCGGCAGTATCGTACTTTATATTTATCCCGGCCGAAGCTAAAGGCGGATAGTTGGGAGATGCAAAAGCTATCAGACCGTCTGATGATATTTTAGTGGAGCGATTGCCTCTGAGAAGCCTGCCGGCGAAGAACAGACACACTTCTTTGGCCTTGCCTTCAGCTGCAATAAGCAAGGAAGCTATGATATTGTCTCTTCCGTCGCTGCGTATTTCGCACAGGGGTATCTGAGAGCCTGTCAGGATGACAGGCTTGTTTAAGTTTTCCAGCATAAAAGAGAGGGCGGAGGCGGTATAGCACATGGTATCGGTGCCGTGAAGAATCACAAAACCGTCGTAGTCATTATAATGGAGAGCAATCTCTTCTCCGATGACGGACCATTGCCGGACAGTCATGTTGGAAGAATCCAGGAGGGGGCTGAATTCTATAACATCCCACGAGGGCATAGCGGGGTTTTTAAGCTCTGTAATCTCGGACAGAAGCTCTGACAGATAATTTTCTTTTGGAGCGTAGCCGTTTTCCGTGGCCACCATACCTATGGTTCCTCCCGTATATAATATACATATTTTCTTTTTCATGGCCAGCGGCCTCCTTTTCGGCGATTTTATATCATTCTATCATATTATGGCCCAAAAGACTACGTCCGATGTGTTTTCAGCCTTCTCATCAGGATGAAACGAAGATAAAAATAAAGCTCTTGTTAAAACACCAAAAATTTTGTAAAATAAAAGCAGTATTGTTATTTAAAAAACGGAGAAAATATCGAGATAAAAGAAAGGGGAAGAATAGATGTCTAACATTCCTACACCACACATAGAAGCTAAAGCCGGCGACTTTGCCGAAACGGTGTTAATGCCGGGAGACCCGCTGAGGGCCAGATTCATAGCGGAGAATTTTCTTACAGACGCCAAACTGGTAAACAACGTCAGAGGAATACAGGGGTATACGGGAACATATAAGGGAAAGAGAGTTTCCGTCATGGCCTCCGGCATGGGGATGCCGTCCATGGCTATCTACTCTTACGAACTCTTTAACTTTTACGACGTAAAGAATATAATCAGAGTAGGAACGGCCGGCGTAATAGATCCGTCTCTGAAGGTAAGAGATGTGGTCATAGGTATGGGGGCATGTACAAATTCCAATTATGCGGCTCAATTTGACCTGCCGGGAACTTACGCTCCTATCTGCTCCTACGACCTGATGAAAAAGGCGGTGGAGGCTGCCCAGAGACTTGGAATCGAACCTAAAGTAGGCAATATATACTCTTCAGACGCATTCTACGACGACGGGGCAGGCCTGTCGAAGTGGCAGAAGATGGGAGTTTTAGCTACAGAGATGGAAGCTGCGGCTCTGTATATGAACGCAGCCAGAGCGGGCAAGAACGCCTTAACCATCTGCACTATATCCGACAACCCGTTTACGGGAGAAGCTACCACGCCGGAAGAAAGACAGAAAACTTTCACCGCAATGATGGAGATAGCGCTTGAAATCGCATAGAAAATAAGGAGAATATATAAAATGGAAAACAGATATCCAAGACTTGAAATAAATCTGGCTCACTTGCAGCATAATGTATCGAGGATAGTAGAAAAATGCGGAAGTTGCGGTATCCAGGTAGCAGGAGTGATAAAGGGAGCTACGGGACATCCGGAAGTGGCAAAGGCTTTTGATAAGGGAGGAGCCGCATTTATAGCTTCATCGAGACTCGAGCAGATAGAGGACGCCATAAACGCGGGAATAGAGAAGCCTATGATGCTCATAAGAGTACCTATGCTCAGCGAAGTCAGCGACGTGGTAAGACTTACCGACATAAGCCTCAACAGTGAGTTTGAGGTGATAAAAGCGCTGAACGAAGAATCCAGGCGCCAGGGAAAACTTCACAAAGTCATACTCATGGCCGACTTGGGAGATCTTAGAGAAGGCTTCTGGGATAAGGAAGAGATGGTTGAGATAGCTGAATACATAGAGAACAGGATGATAAACATTCAGCTTGTGGGTATCGGCACCAATCTGGGATGTTACGGATCCATCGCGCCTACAGCAGAAAAACTTGAGGAGCTGGTAGAACTGGCAGAAAAGATAGAGGCGAGGCTGGACAGGGAACTCGAATATATATCGGGAGGAGCCACCAGCAGTCTCATGAGAGTCTGGGACAAGGATATTCCTGAGAGAGTGAACCTTCTCAGAGTCGGAGAGGGAATATTGCTGGCCAGAGACCTCGACACATTCTACGGTTACGACATGTCGGAACTTTATCAGGATGTTTTCAGGTTGAAAGCAGAAGTCATAGAAGTAAAGACTAAACCGTCGTATCCTGTGGGAACCATAGCCATAGACGCTTTCGGACATACTCCCGCCTATGTCGACAGAGGGATGAGAAGAAGAGCGCTGCTGGCTGTGGGCAAGGTGGACTACGGCGATCCCTGCGAGCTCATACCTATGGAAGAGGGAATAGAGGTCTTAGGAGCTTCCAGCGATCATACCATAATAGATGTGGAGGACGCAGAGAGAGATTATAAGGTTGGAGATACTATGACCTTTGATATCTGCTATGCTACCATAGTATATCTGACAAACTGCAGAAACGTCAGGATCGAGTTTGTCTGAAAAAGGGGAAAAATAAAGGCTTTGACAGGGGCTGCAGAGATTGACAACCACAGCCATTTGAAGTATAATATTTGGCACGGCTCGCAGAGCAAAGTCGAAAGGAGATATTAGGAATGTCAGAAGAAATACTGTTGACCCAAGAAGGGTACGACAAAATAGTCGCAGAACACGAGGAACTCGTTTCTGTGAAGAGAAAAGAAGTATCGGAGAGACTGAAAGAAGCCATCTCATACGGAGACCTTTCGGAGAACTCCGAATATGACTCTGCGAAAAATGAGCAGGCAGAGCTTGAAGAGAGAATACTCAAGCTTGAGAATATGATCCGTAAAGCTAAAATCATCAATGAGAGCGAGATGGACGCAGACAGAGTCAGCGTAGGTCTAAAAGTCAAAGTCCAGGATACATCCGCAGGTGATGAGATGGAATTTACCATAGTGGGATCTACAGAGGCAGATCCTTTTGCAGGCAAGATCTCCAACGAATCGGAGGTAGGCAAGAATCTTTTAGGAAGGCAAAAGGGAGAAACAGTTGATATAATAGTACCTGACGGAGTTTTAACCTACAAGATTATCGACATCACAAAATAAGTGAGAGTACGGAGAGGATTTAAAGATGAGCACAGAAGAAACGAGAGATAACATAGCTCCTGAAGCGCAGGAAGAGATGTCAGAAGAAAGTCTCAACGAGCTTAGAAAGATAAGAAGAGATAAGCTTAAGGCTCTGCAGGAGGCCGGAAGAAATCCGTTTTTAGAAGAAAAATGGGACGTGACGGCTCACAGCAAAGATATAAAGGACAATTTCGACGCCATGGAAGATCAGGAGGTCTCATGCGCCGGAAGAATCATGGCTTTCCGAAACATGGGAAAAGCGTCATTTATAGATATTCAGGACAAACAGGGAAGAATCCAGTGCTATGTCAGACGAGACGCTATCGGCGAAGAGGAATACGATTGGTTCAAGACTTATGACATAGGAGACATAATAGGCGTCGAGGGAACCGTGTTTAAGACTAAACACGGAGAAGTTTCCGTAAAAGCGGCAAGAATAGTTCTTTTGTCAAAGTCTCTTCAGATATTGCCTGACAAGTGGCACGGACTCAAGGATCAGGATCTCAGATATCGCCAGAGATATGTAGACCTTATCGTAAATCCTGAGGTGAAAGAGACCTTCGTAAAACGCGCCAAAATAATAAAAGAAATCAAGAGAGTTCTTGAGGAGGATTACGGTTATCTCGAAGTCGACACTCCTATACTTACAACTATAGCGGGGGGCGCCAACGCCAGACCTTTCAACACTCACCACAATACTCTGGATATAGATATGAAGATGAGAATCTCCAACGAGCTTTACCTCAAGAGATTGATAGTCGGCGGACTCGACAGAGTCTACGAGATGGGCAAGATGTTCCGTAACGAGGGGATGGACAGAAACCATAACCCTGAGTTTACCAGTATGGAATGTTACATGGCCTATGGAGACATGGAAAGCGTGATGGACGTCACAGAACAGCTGGTATATAAGGCGGCGCTTGCCGTAAACGGTACCCCTGTGATCACATATCAGGGTAAACAATTCGATGTCACTCCGCCTTGGAGAAGGCTGGATATGACTGAGGCTGTCAGGGAGATTACAGGAATTGACTTCAGCAAGATCGACAGCGATCAGGAGGCCAGAGAAGCTGCGGCCGGCTACGGTATGGATAAAGACGAGATCAAAGATATGCCCCGCGGAAAGATCATCGCCGAGATGTTCGAGGAATACTGCGAAGATGTGCCGGGCTATCTGGACGGACCTGTTTTCGTAGTGGGACACCCTGTGGAGGTTTCTCCGCTTTCCAAGAGAGACCCTAAAGACCCGAGAATCACCAGAAGATTTGAAGGCTATATCAACGGCTGGGAAATCTGCAACGCCTTCTCGGAGCTGAACGATCCGATAGATCAGTACGAAAGATTTGCAGTGCAGCAAGCTCAGCTGGATTCCGGAGCAGATGACGAGGCTCACCCTATGGACATGGATTTCGTCAACGCCTTAGAGGTAGGTCTTCCGCCTACAGGAGGGCTTGGCGTAGGTATCGACAGAGTCATAATGCTCATCTGCGACGCGCCGAGCATAAGAGATATAATCTTATTCCCGACGATGAAGCCCCTCTCGGACTAAAAACCCATAAAAATCAGGTTTTGACAGCGTTTGCGGCGTTTTGTTAATCCAAAAAAATGTCGTAAAACGGGGGTTACGACAGATTTACGACAAATGACTTTTTGAGCATCGCTCGTCTTTTACGACAAATGCGTGTCGTAAATCACGAGAATCGTAAATTGTTAATCCAGTGGCTTCATTGTAACGGCTACATTGTAAATTGAATAAAAAAGCCTTGTAAACTCGGCATTTAACGATGTTTACGACAGAACCTCGGACTGTATAGTTCGGGGTTCTTTTTTTGCATATTTGAAGCTGGCAACGATTATGGATATACTGTAATCGAATGGAGGGACTACAAATGAAGAAGTATTATATCAATCTAACCGAGCAGGAACGCTCTCAAATCATACATTCGCTTATAGATAAGAAGAACGCACTTATGGCTCAAGGCAGATACACCGACGCTGTTGATGAAGTCATCTTAAAGATGATGAAAGCAAAGAAAAAGGCTTTCATAGTGCGTACTGTTTCGTAGCCATTTCCTTTTCAAAAAATAAAATATAGAGCTATATAAGCAAGCCGCTTATTCCTTTATCGGGATAGGCGGCTTTTTTCATTTTCCCAACTCAAAAAATTTTTTCAAACTTTTTTCAAAAACACCCGATAATTTGACCTCTCCCAGTCCGAACAAGTGAAAGGGTTATTTCTTAACTCCGATTAGGAGCAACTCTTTCGCTGTTCTTTGACAACTGAATATATAGGCACATCGGACTTTAGTTCTGATGATGAGCCACCTTATCGGGTACGCCAAGACCTCTGATAATAGAGCGAGCGAGAATCCCCGGTAAAAGTGTCAGGCTGCACCTGATACGGCGATGACAGTCAGAATGATAATGATACTTCTCTACGGAGCTGGCGGAGAACCCGGCAGAGGTGAAATTCCTATGACACGGTTTCGCAAACCGTAACCGATGTGCTTCCCACACAAAGCAACAGCTTTACGCAGGGGGTGTTGAAAACAAATACTGCGTTGATACATAGCCGTCTGAACACAGCCGGCTATAAATCTATCGAAAGGAGGAAAGCCAATGCCAAACTGTAAAACCATTGCTATCTGCAATCAGAAGGGCGGCACAGGCAAAACGACCACAACGGTCAATTTAGGGATAGGGCTTGCGAGACTTGGTAAAAAGGTACTCCTTGTAGACGCCGATCCGCAGGGCGACCTCACGACTTGCCTCGGATGGAAAGATAATGACAGTCTGCCGACTACCATTACTAATAAGTTGTCCGAGATAATGCGTGAAGAAAACGGAAACCCGCATTTCGGTATTCTGCATCACGAGGAAAATGTTGATTTGCTTCCCGCAAACCTTGAACTGTCCGCTATGGAAATGATGCTTGTAACGACTATGAGCCGTGAAACCGTTTTGAGAACCTATCTGAATAAGGTAAAGAATGATTACGAATATATCCTGATCGACTGTATGCCTTCCCTCGGTATGGTAACTTTGAACGCTTTAGCGGCGGCAGATAGCGTAATCATCCCCGTTCAGGCTCAGTATCTTCCCGCAAAAGGCATGACACAGCTTATGCAGACTATTCAGAAGGTCAAGCAGCATATCAACCCAAGCCTGAAGATTGACGGTATCTTACTGAATATTGTAGATAACCGAACAAACCTTGCGAAAAGCACGGCGGACGCACTGCGGAAAAACTACGGAAACGTGATAAAGATATATCACTCAGCCATTCCTATGGCAGTAAAAGCCGCAGAGGTAGCGTCGAAAGGTGTCAGCATATATAAGTATGAACCGAACAGTCCTGCGGCGAAGGCTTACGCTGAATTGACAAAGGAGGTGTTAGCCGATGGCAGGAAGAAAGAGCGACTTCACTCTGCCGACGCTCGATGACCTGTTCTCAACACAGGAAATGAGAGACGATGCGAAACTCGCAAAAATCCGGGATATTCCCTTAGAGCTGATTGACGATTTTCCCGACCACCCTTTTAAGGTGCGTGACGATGAAGATATGATGCAGCTTGTTGAGAGCGTCAAGGAGCGTGGGGTTATCACCCCGGCAACCGTCCGTCAAAAAGAGGACGGCAGATATGAGCTTGTTTCCGGTCACAGGAGAAAACGAGCGTGTGAGCTTGCAGGCTTTGAAACGCTCAGATGTGAGGTAGTTGACCTTACAAGAGATGAAGCAACCATCTTAATGGTAGAAAGCAATTTCCAAAGGTCGCAGATACTTCCCTCGGAAAAAGCGTTTGCATACAAAATGCGTTTGGAAGCAATGAAAAGACAAGGCGAACGCAAAGATTTAACTTGTGCACCAGTGGGGCACAAGTTGGACGGAACAAAATCAAGAGATATTTTGAGTGATGAAGTTGGCGAAAGTCGTGAGCAAATTCGCAGATATATTCGCTTGACCAATCTTGTCCCCGAACTGCTTGACCTTGTGGACGAAGGCAGAATGAAAATGCGACCTGCCGTTGAGATTTCTTTTCTTGACGAGGACTGCCAGCGTGATTTGGTAGACGAAATCGACTTGAACGACTGCACTCCGTCCCACGACCAAACAATCCGTATGCGAAAGATGTTTGAAGAAAAGAAGCTCACACCCGAAGCCATACAAGCCATTATGTCGGAGCAGAAACCCAATCAGCGTGAGAGAATTGTGCTGAGTGGGGATAAGGTACGACAGTATATCCCGAAGAATATTCCCCTTAACCAAACGGAGGATTATGTCTGCAAGGCTTTGGAGCATTATGCGGGTTATTTGAGAAAACGGGCAGAGCGTGACGCAAGGTAGCAGGAGTAACATTTTTCGTTTCCCCTTCCTCACACTCTAACCCCTAAGTACAAGCTAACCTACCGAAGAAAGATATATAACTATCTCTCAATATATATCTATCTCCATAACTTAAAGCTATCTCAAACAAATCGCATCATTTCCACTTGAAGGAGGTGGTTGCTAAAATGAAAGATTAACCTATTCGCACCTTTGTCAAATTGCAGAGATCTTTCTACAATGAAGGCGAAAGGAGCGAATCGCAATGAAAAACAAAATCTTATGCTTTGGCTTGGTTCTCATTTTCCTTGCCTCAATGTGCGGATGTAATGCTGAAAAAGCCGATGTTTTGGAAAGCTCGGATATAGCCGACTGTTCTTCTTCGGTGAGTAATACGGAAACTTCCGATGAAACGCATACGACCGTAGAAATTGAGCCTGAAAAAGCAACAGAAACGGAGAAAACATCTTTTGAGCCGACATCGGAAAGTAACGAGCCTGAAACTGCTCCGACAGAGGGCAAGAAACCAGTTGAAGCCGACAAAACGGATATTCCAGCCGCACCAACGGCAGAAACAGAAACACCAAAGCCCGAGGCGCCCAAACCGACCGTAAGCGAAGAAACAAAAGAGCCAGAAAAGCCTGTCCAGCCGGAAAAAGAACCTCCGACAGAACAGCCTACGGAAGAAGTAAAGCCAAAAACAGCTTACGACTACGAGTTTGACATTGAAGCAATTCGGAGCGACCTCATTTCTCTCGGCTGCTCTATGGGACTTACCCATATTACTACCGATGACGGAACGGCGATCTCACCGGACAATGCTTCGTGGGCGACGCCTGTTACGGCTTCCGAGTCGTTTCAGGGAGAACGCCTGAAAAGAAAACTCACGGACTATGTGCAGTCGATGCCGGATATTATCACCGCTTACGGCGGCGCACCAATCGAATATTTCACGATATATATTGAACCGCTTGGAAGCGGCAGCTACCGGATATATTTCCTGTACTGAGTTCGTGAGAACCTACCCTCTGCCCGAAAAGACAGAGGGCTTTTTTATACCCAAATCAAGAAAGGACGGTTAAACCGAAATGAAAAATTTTGCAAAATCAAAAGGAAAGCGCATAACTGCCGCACTCCTGTGTGCCGTTATGTGTATTATGTCCCTTCCGCTTTCCGCCTTCGCCTTTACAGCAGAGGAAGGAAAAACCGTAGACGCATACTACGGCGACCGCTATTTTGGATCGGACGGTGACTATTACTATTCTCCTGAAAGTCATCAATATATTGCCTATGATGAGAATGGCAACACGAGCCTTCATTCTGCGAGTGGAGTCCACAGAAGAACCAAGCTGATGATTAAGGACAGCAGCGGTTCCCGACAGATTATGTGTATTGAGTCCGGTATTGACTATAACGCCGGAGGAACCTATAGCAGCGTAAACGGCAAGAACAGCTCATATTTTCAGAACCTGCCGACAACGGCACAGTACGGAATTATGCTGACCTCCGTGTATGGTTGGCGCCCGGGTACAACAGCACCGATCAGCGGGACAAATGAGGACGACTTCTCTATGGCGACGCAGACAATTCTGTGGGAATATCAACAGCAGCTTCGTACCTCTCCGACTACTCTCAAAGCAAACAGCTACGGTGTTCCTGCCGACACCTACTATCAGTGCATCAAAGGCAGACCTGCCGAGAAGTGCTATGACTGGCTTCTTACGCAAATGCAGAGCCACGCAACCATTCCGAGCTTTGCTTCCAATAAGAGCAGCTCTGCAACCACCTATACGCTGAAATACAATCAGGCGGCAGACAATTACAGTCTTACGCTGACCGATACGAATAATACGCTGTCGGATATTAAGTTCAGCGCAAGCGGTATTACCGTTTCAAGAAACGGCAACAAATACACCTTTACTTCAAACAAGATGATTGAAACCGCCGTTAGTGTTACGGCGCAAAAGAATGTACCCGGTATTGACGGCAACTTCCTCGTTTGGGGATACCCCGGAAAGCAGACAATGATGTCGGGTGCGGAAGATCCGGTCGTATTCTATCTCAAAATTAAGACGGAAACCACCGGAGTCGGTCATATCGTGAAGCACTCCGAGGACGGAAAGGTGGCAAACATTAAGTTCAACATTGCCGGAAACGGCGTTAATCAGACCGTCACCACGAAGATGGACGGCACGGTGGATATTGAACTTATGCCCGGTGTATATACCGTTACGGAGCTGACCGAGGAAAAGTATGAGCCGCAGAATGTGCAGAGGGTTACGATTGTATCGGGAAATACCTCAACGGTCACATTCAGCAATACACTCAAGCGTGGCGACCTTCAGGTAATCAAATCCTCCGAGGATAATCTTGTGGAGGGCGTTACCTTCCACCTTTACGGCACATCTCTTTCCGGTATTTCCGTTGATGAGTATGCCGTGACAGATAAGAACGGTGTTGCTACCTTTAAGGATGTCCTGATTTCAGGCACAATGCCCTACACCATCGAGGAAGTGGATACGGCTATCCGTTATGTCGTGCCTGCAAATCAGACCGCACCTGTTAAGTGGAAAGAGGTTACTACCCGCAATTTCACAAACATTCTCAAAAAGTTTACCGTGACCGTGACAAAGAGCGACCGTGAAGAAGGCAGCGCCCAGGGCGATGCTTCTCTTGCCGGAGCAGTTTACGGCATTTATAAGGGCGAAACCCTTGTGGACAAATATGTTACGGATCAGAACGGGCAGTTTACCACAAAGGAATATGTCTGTGACAATGACTGGACAATACGTGAAATCACCCCGTCCGAGGGTTATCTGCTTGATACCACAATCCACAAGGTCGGTGCTGAACCGCAGCTTTATACTGTGGAACACAATCAGACTGCTAACAATGTAAACGAGCAGGTTATCAAGGGCAATATCGCTATCATTAAGCATACCGACGATGGAGAAACCAAGATTGAAACGCCTGAAAGCGGTGCAACCTTTGAAATCTACCTCAAGTCCGCAGGAAGCTATACCGCCTCTGAGGAAGATGAGAGAGATATTATCGTCTGCGACGAAAACGGCTTCGGACAGACAAAGGATATGCCTTACGGCGTATATACCGTTCATCAGACCTCCGGCTGGGAAGGCCGTGAACTGATGAAGGACTTTGATGTGTTCATTGCTCAGAACGGACAGACCTACCGCTATCTTATCAACAATGCAAACTTTGAAAGCTATATCAAGGTTGTCAAGGTGGACGCAGAAAGCGGCAAGACCATTCCTTATGCCGGAGCAGGCTTTCAGATTTACGATCCGACAGGAAATCTTGTTACGATGTCCTTTATCTACCCGACTCCGACAACAATCGACACCTTTTACACCGACGCAAACGGCTGTCTTGTGACACCGGAGAAGCTGGAATACGGCAAGGGATATTCTCTTGTTGAGGTTCAGGCTCCCTACGGATATGTTCTCGACAGCACTCCTGTGTACTTTGATGTAACGCAGGATAACGCTACCGAAGAAAGCGGGGTTACAGTGATTAAAGTGGATAAGCCGAATATGGCACAGAAAGGCACAATCACCGTAGAGAAAACCGGCGAAGTGTTCTACGGTGTAAGCGTAAGCGGCTCGGAGGATACCGAGGTCATTTACCAGCCGATTTTTGAAATCGCCGGACTTTCGGGTGCGTTTTATGAAATCCGTGCAGCCGAGGATATTATTACTCCTGACGGAACAGTACGCTTCACAAAGGGCGAGGTTGTGGATACCGTTACTACGGGCGAAGATGGGCTTGCCAAGAGCCGTGAACTCTATCTCGGCAAATATGAAGTCAAAGAAATCAAAGCACCTTACGGTATGGTGTTGAATGATGAAATTCATACCGCAGAGCTTGTGTATGCCGGACAGAATGTTTCCGTGACGGAAACTGCCACCTCTTTCGTGAATGAAAGACAGAAGGTTGAAATCAGCTTGAAGAAAACGCTTGAAACAAACAACCTTTTCGGTATCGGACAGAACGGTGAACTGAAAAACATCAGCTTCGGTCTGTTTGCAGCAGAGGAGCTTGTATCTGCAAGCGGTACTTCTATCCCCGCTGACGGTTTAATTGAGATCGTTACCCTTGATGAAAGCGGAAATGGTACGGTTAAAACCGACTTGCCTATGGGCGGCTACTATGTAAAAGAGCTTGCCACCGATGAGCATTATATTCTCCCGGATACCAAGTACCCCGTAACATTTGAGTATGCGGGACAGGAAACCGCAAAGGTTCAGCTTGCGGTCAATAACGGCGAAGCAATCGAAAACGACCTCATCTACGGCTCTGTATCCGGCAGGAAGGTCAATGAAAACGGCGAACCTCTCGGCGGTGCGCTGATCGGACTCTTTAAGTACAACGATACCGAATTTACAAAGGGAAACGCATTGATGACTGTCACTTCAAAAGACGATGGCAGTTTTTCTTTTGAGCAGATTCCCTTCGGTATTTGGTATGTAAGAGAAATCGAGCAGCCGACAGGCTTTGTCCTGAACGAAACCGTATATGAAGTGAACATTGCCGAAAACAAACAGGTTGTCGAAATCGAAATCGTAAACGAGTTTGTTCGTGGCAATATCACGCTTACCAAAGTGGATGCAGACTTCCCCGACAACAAGTTGACCGGAGCGACCTTTGAAGTATATCAGGACAACAACGCTGACGGAAAGCCGGATGACGGTGATACGCTGATCGGCACTCTTACCGAAAGCGAAGCAGGAATTTATGAGATGAAAGACCTGCTTTACGGTCACTATCTCATAAAGGAAACCAAAGCGCCGGACGGCTTCCTGCTTGATACAGGCATTTATCCCGTATTCATTGAAACGGACGGTATGACCTATTCCGTGGAGAACAAGGCAGGCGTCGGCTTTATCAACGAAGCGATGAAAGGCAACCTGAAAATCGTCAAGACATCTTCTGACGGCAAGGTGGAAGGCTTCTCCTTCCGTATTACCGGAGCAAACGGCTATGAGGTTACTCTCAAAACCGATGAGAACGGTGAAATCTTCATTGAGGGACTCCGCATCGGTGAATACACCGTGTCCGAGGTAGCCGATGAGGTGTCTGCACCGTATTCACGACCTGCCGATAAAAAGGCAAATGTTATGACCGACTCCACCACGATTGTGGAAATGCACAATGTTGTCATCGACACTCCGAAAACCGGAGATAACAGCAAGCTCGGCTTGTGGCTTGCTCTGCTCGGTGCTTCCGCTGCCGGTATCGGCGTGACAGTCTATGCAGGTGTTAGAAAAAAGAAAAAGGAGGATGCTGAATAATGGAGCCGAAAACAATTATCGCAATCGTTTTGGTCGCCTTTATCATTGGCGGCTTTATCTTTCTTCAGGTAAAAAACAGAAAGAAGAAATAACCTACGGGGGGCGGATGAAATACTCCGTCCCCTTATTCTTTTTAAGGAGGAGCCTATGAAAACAATGAAAACAGTTGAAAGCCGGGTTTTGAAAATTCTTCGGGACTGTCCCGAAACGAGAAATGAGGATATGCTGCTTTTCTACCGTTACTACAACCGCTTTGCCGACTATCTTCGTGCAGGCGAACTTCCGCTTGAAGATTTGGCATATAACTACAAGGCATACGGACTTCCGTGCTTTGAGTCTATCCGCAGAGCAAGGCAGCGTGTGCAGTCCCTGTTTCCTGAGCTTTCCCGCAACAGTGTCAACGAACAGGACGGCTCTGTTGTAATCGTAATCAACATTAACGGAGGGTAAAGCAATGGGTAAGGAAAAACGAATGATCGGAGATTATACGGTACTCAGCTCGGTCAATGTGGGAGAAAAGGAAATTATCATAGCTTCCAATGAGCAAAGCACGGACGGAGAGACATTTTTGTGCGGCTTTGTAGAGCGAAACGACCTTTTTGAACTGTGCAAGGAATGTGTGGTAAGCGATGACTATATCGAAATCGCCCACACTTTCGGAAGCCGTGTTGCCAATGAAGCGGAGCTGTTCAAAGAGCAGGTCAAAAAGCTGGATATTCCCATCACAGTCATTACCGAAGCAGACTGTATTCCCGACCATTATTCAAAAGACATCAACGGCACGGTTATTGCCATTGATCCGAAGGTATTAAAGCCTGAATTTCAGAGAGCCGACAGACAGCTCTACTTGGTTACAGGCGGTTTCGGTGCTTCGGCAAACAGCCGTGGAAGCGCTGTGTTCTGCACCAATCTTCATACCGGGAAAAACACCCGATATGAAAGAATGGATGTTATGGGCGAAGTAAAGCCCGAATGTATGCCGGACTGGGCAAAAGAAAAAATTGCCGCTATGAGCCGAAGCCATAAAGAAAAAGACAAAGAACGATAAGGAGGTACAGACCTATGAAAGATACAATTACCCTTCAGCAGAAGGTCAAAGTCTTAAACAAGCTCTTTGATGCAAAATGCAGAACCGAAAAGGACTTGCAGGGACTATCTATGGAAAGCATTTTGAAAATCCCGAGCATCACCATTCAGGATATGACGGTGATTATGGAGCTTCAGAAAGCAACCAAATCGGGCAAGCTGTTCTCCTACTTAGGCGGTGGTACAGATGAGCAGCAAGCAGAATGACCGCCATATTATCTGGAGCGATATTCACCTTGATTTTGAGGACTGGCGGGCAGACCTTGAAGAACAGTACCCCGACCTGTCCGAAGATGAACTGATACAGAAAATGTACGAAATCAATTCCGACTATCTCGGTGACGAGCGTATGAACCTGAATGTTCAGCTCTCACAACCCATCTTGGTTGTGGCGGACATCGGGCGTTGGGACGGTCGTTATGACGGGTATGCGGAAATCAAGACAGGCAATATCAAAGACTGTTTGTATTCCGAAATGGATATGTGCGAGTGGTATGTGGACAAATACGGAGATCTCCGTGCCGATGCCGTTCATCACGACGGGACAAATCACTACCTCTACCGTGTGTATAAGGACACCGCAACAGACAGTCAGATTGAAAATCTCAAAGCAAAGATTTACGATGGCAAGGCAACACGAGCCGATATAACGAGAGTGACAAGGCGGATCGGTGATGAAATTGCCGCCGTTTACGGGTTCGATATTCCCCGGCAAAAGAAAAATATCGAGAGAGCGAGGTGAAAATATGGATTACCGAATTATGAACCCTGCCGAAAGAAAATATACCTTCCGCCAAAGCCAGCAGATTTCTATGCAGACGGGACTTATCGGGTATTTGAGAGCAGATTTCGGCAGTACGGGCAAAGAGTTTTATTCCACTTGGAACGATTTCAGAAAGGACTTAAAGACCGACGATTTCAAAAAGGAATTTGACTTGGTGATAAACTCCTACCGTTTCGGAGACGGCGAATTCTTAATCGGCAGAAGCGCTATGACAAAATTCTGCTATGAACATCCCGAAAGCAGCTACGAGGATGACCGAAATCATTACGGCGTCCGTGTTGATACCGAACAGTATTCATATTTAATGCGGTTAAATCCCAACCGTGGAGAGTACAATCTGTACTGCTATTGCTATCAGCGAGAGTGGCTTGACAATCATCTTCAAAAAGCCGAAAAAGGTATCCGCTTTATTGATCCGCACTACAAAGAGCAGTTCACTATCCCTGACGGAGATAAAATCCGCATAACTTTAAGCAGCGGCGAGCATTACGACAGAGAGTGCAGATATATCGACGATTACCACCTTGAGGTGGGCGACAATCTCTATCATATCTGTGAGTTTGCCGAGAGAATGGAGCAAAACGGGAATACCGTTATTCCGCTTCGTTCCTCTCTGCCGGAGCAATGCTATGTGTACTTGCCGACGAGCAATGAAATCGGCATTATCCAAAAAGGCGAAACCGGATATTACAAAACAGACCTGACAGACGGCGTTCCCGGTGAAATGAAAGAGCTTGCCGACTCAATGAACCGTAAGCTCGGTGTTACAAAGGGGCAAGCCGAAGCAATGAAGGCAGGCTCTATGTTTGGGTGGAAAGTCCCTGCCGCCGATCCGAAAAACTATGATGAAAACGGAAAACCTGTAAAGCCAAAACGGAACAAAGATTATGAAAGATAAGGAGGTGTTTCCCGATGGCTCGTAAATATGACCTTATTTCCGAACTGTACGACCGTACCTGCAAGACGGTGGTATCCTCTCCGCAGAATTGGGAAGCCTTTTTGACTTCTGCCTGCCGAAACTATAAGCTGCGCTTCGATGAACAGCTTTTGGTGTTCGCACAGCGACCGGACGCTACCGCAGTTCTTGAAATTGAGCGTTGGAACGGCACTTTCGGTCGATGGGTTAATCGAGGTGCAACCGGTATTGCGGTCTTTGACGACGATGCAAGCAGAAGCCGCCAGCGTCTTATCCATTACTTTGACATTTCCGACACCCATCCGAGCAAGTATTCCCGTCCTGTTCCTATTTGGGAAATGAAGCCGGAATATGAGCAGGAAATCACCGAAACCCTTGAAAGCACCTTTGGAACGCTGGATAACAGCCAAAGCCTTGCGGACGCAGTTATGAGTGCGGCACAAAACGCCGCCGAGGATAATCTTCCCGATTATACCCGTGATTTGCTCTACTCTGTAAACGACAGCTTCTTGGAGGAACTGGACGAGGACAATATTTCCTCTATATACAGAAAAGTTGTTACCAACAGCGTGGCATATATGATGATGGAACGGCTCGGCATTGATACAGAGGAATATTTCGAGCGTGAAGATTTTGAGGATATTATCAATTTCAATACGCCCGGTACGCTTAATGCCCTGGGCTTTGCCACCAGCGACATTGCCGAAATGGGACTTACCGAAATTGCAAAAACAGTGATGTCCCTTGAAAGGCAAAATCGCATAATTGCGGAAAACAGAAAGCCTGATTACAATATAGGCAGAAATCAAAACACAGAAAGGAGTCCACAAAATGAACGAGCTGACATACACGATGCAGGGCGATTACAGACTGCCCAATTTGGAGCTGCCGGAACAGCCGGAAGCGCCGATGGGACGGTACTCCCGAATGAGGGCGAAGTACCTGAAAGAGAACCGCAAGGTTCTGTACTACAATCTCCTGACGAGCTGCAAGCTGAGCGAGCATCTGACGCAGATCGAACAGACGGCGACCGAAATGGAGGAACGCCTGACGAAAGAGATGGCGGCGAAGGAAGGCTTGACCGAGAGCCTGAAAGCGACGGATATGATGAGTTGGGTTCGGAAGATGAACAACCTGAAGAGCCGAGTTCAGGAAATCGTGATGAAGGAAGTAATCTTCGCTTAGAGTATTACGACCGAAGCAACGAGGACAGAAGCCTTCCGTTCTTCGGTCACGATGATACTATCCGTGAAATCCTTGCAACCACACCCCACCTGAAAGCCACCAAAGATGAAATCCGTGCATTTTACGAAAGTGTAGCCGACGAGGACAAGCGCACCGAGTATATCAAGGGCATTTTCAATAATGATTATACCGAAGTGATACTGGGTGACGGCAGACGAGTCGGCTACAAGACTTATCAGAATGTGCTTCAGCTTTGGGAAGGTAGTTATCTTAGCCGTACAAAGCAGAGCTTTTACGACTGGGGTGTGATAGCCAAACATTTTGAAGCAATGCGTCTTTTGGGCGAGCTTCAGGACACAATGAAACCCTTGCCCTCCATAGACGGGCAGATGAGCTTAATGCTCAATTACGAAGCAGAGGTAACAAAACCCTCTGCTTTTTCCTTTTCTCAGGAGATCATCGACGCTGTTCTCACCCGTGGAAGCGGCGTGTCGGAGGGAAAGTTCCGCATTTATGAGCAGTTTCAAAAGAGCCTTTCAAAGAAAGAAAATGTGGATTTCCTGAAAAATGAATACGGTTGGGGCGGTTCTTACCCCGTTATCACCGGAACGGGCATTGACGAGCAGCACGACGGCAAAGGCATCAAAATCTCGAAGAATGTAAACGGCGAAGAAGTCAAAGTGCTTCTGAATTGGAATCAGGTTGAAAAGCGCATTTCTGAGCTTATTAAAATGGATAGATACCTGAACCCGAAAGAAAAGGAACTCTACCCTGAGTGGCTTGAGCAACACGAAATTCGCAGAGCCGAAGCCGCAGAGGAACGCAGAAAGCGAGAAATCCTTTCTACTGCACCACCCGAAAAGAAAGAGCCTGAACCGAGCAACGAAAGATATGAATATCATCTTGGCAACACCGTTTATCTCGGTGCAAACGAGTATGAAATTCTGTCCTTTGACAATGACCGGGTAATGCTCTATGATACGCAGTTCCCGTTGTTCAATAAGGAAATGACAAGAGCCGAGTTCGACCAAAAGGTTCAGGAAAACCCGATGAACGACCACCTGAAAGTAAAGGTTTTACCAGCCGAAGAAATCACGGACAACACAAAGGTGAGAATATCTTTGGATAGCGGAAACGACCTTGTTCATTGGATATATTTTAATCCCGACGCAAATGCCGGTGGTCAGTATGTCTCAGGTGATTTGGGCTTCACTGTTTTTGAGGAACTCATCGAGCAGTATGATATTGCGAACCATCCCGAAAACACGGATAGGTTTGTTGCCGACCTTGAAGAAATGTCGGATCAGTTTTTGGCTGACATCAACACGCCTTTCTTTATGGAAGCGGAAAACGACTATGAGATGGACTGCGACTATACCGAGTTCACACCCGAAAACATTATCAAAATCCACAAGGATATTCAGGAATTTGAAACGGAACATCAATCAGAACTCAACAGAATGGCTGGGCAGAATGAACCGAACGCATTGCCGGTTTATGACCGTGTAAGAGAACCGTATAGAAGTTATCTTGCGGTGAAAGCCGAAAATCCCGACAGCCTTGTTTTGTATCAGGTTGGGGATTTTTATGAAGCCTATGGCGAGGACGCACAAAAGGTTGCTGAAGCTCTTGACCTTGTGATGACCTCCCGTGCGATAAGCGACAGCGAGAGAGTACCTATGGTGGGCTTTCCACAGCATGCCCTCGAAACCTATATGAATATGCTGACCGACAGAGGTTATGATTTAGCGGTTGCTTCTCTTGAAAACGGAGAGCGCAAGGTGTATAACCTTGTTTCTCAGAATAAGGAAGCTCCGGTGGAGTCAAAGCCTATCGGCAGAATTGATTATCTTCATACGGACGGGCGTGTTCGTGAGAGTATCGAATACACAAGTCCCTATCAGTTTGAAAAGGATATTAAGGAAGAAAATTACTACGGCGTTCCGATGAAAATTGTTCTGTATAAGGACAGGGACGGAACGACTATTCAGCACGACTTTATCTCTCAGCTTGATCCGCCGTCGCAGGGCGTTGAGATTATCGACAGTCCGTACTTGAAATCTTCCCTTGATATTGCAAAGGAGATTATTGACGAATACTGTCGAGAGGAATTTGAGCGTGACGAAGGTGCGGACTACACCAATCTTTCCGAAGTCAATGTGGCATACACTACTACTGAAGATGACAAGCACGAAATTCAGGCGAATGTCAACCTTGTAGACTTCAAGATTGAAACCCTTGTTGACGGTACGGTTATCCGCACCGAACAGTACGACAGTCTTGAGGATATGACCGAGCAAGGTCTGAAGAACCTTTCCTTTGATGACCTTGTGTATCTGTCCGAAGAAGAACTTGAGCGTGTGGAAAAGGCGTCTGCACCCGTAATCCCTGCTTGGGAGCAGCCAAAGAAAAGCAAGGTGCAGTCCTTTGACCTGCACCCTGAAATTCCAATGTCCGAGAGACACAACTTTGACCTTGCCAATAGCGAGATTGAAGAAGTCAATAAAAAAGAGCGTTTCCACCGCAACTATGCGGCGATTACGGTCTTGAAAAGATGTCAGGAGGAAAACCGATTTGCCACACCTGACGAGCAGAAAATCTTGTCGAGATATGTCGGTTGGGGCGGTATCCCCGAAGCGTTTGATGAACGTGCGGGAGCTTGGCATACCGAGTATGCGATGCTCAAAAATATCCTGACACCTGAAGAATATGAGTCGGCAAGAGAAAGCACATTGACTGCCTTTTACACTCCGCCTACGGTTATTAAAGCCGTATATAAGGCTATGGAGCAGTTAGGTTTCCGTGAGGGAAATATCTTGGAGCCGTCCTGCGGTATCGGTCATTTTATCGGTATGCTGCCCGACTCAATGAGCGATAGTAAAATCTATGGCGTTGAGCTTGATACCGTTTCGGCGGGTATCGCACAGCAGCTTTATCAAAAAACCTCTATTGCCGCACAAGGCTTTGAGGAAGCAAATCTCCCTGACAGCTTCTTTGACGCCGTTGTGGGCAATGTGCCGTTCGGGGATTTCAAAGTTCCCGACAAGAGATATGACAAGCACAAGTTCCTGATCCACGACTACTTCTTTGCAAAGTCCCTTGATAAACTTCGACCGGGCGGCGTTATGGCACTTATTACGAGCAAAGGCACAATGGACAAGGAAAATCCCGCAGTCCGCAAGTATATCGCACAGAGAGCCGACCTGCTCGGCGCTATCCGTCTGCCGAATAACACATTCAAGGGTAATGCCGGAACGGAAGTCGTTTCGGATATTCTCATCCTGCAAAAGCGTGACCGCATTGTAGATATTGAGCCTGATTGGGTGCATCTTGCCACAGACGAGAACGGCATTGCGATGAACAGTTACTTTGTAGAGCATCCCGAAATGATACTCGGTGAGATGAAAATGGTATCGGGGCGTTTCGGTCCCGAACCCTCCTGTGTACCGTATGAGGGCGCTGACCTTGCAGAGCAGCTCAGTGAAGCCGTTGCAAACATTCACGGTGAGATTACGGCTTATGAAATCGAAGATGAACTCACCGAAGAAGATAATTCCATTCCTGCCGATCCGACCGTGAGAAACTTTTCCTATACGCTTGTGGACGGCAAAATTTATTTCCGTGAAAACAGCCGAATGGCTCCCGTTGATGTTTCTGCCACCGCAGAAAACCGCATTAAGGGTATGATTGCGATCCGTGACTGTGTCAGAAACCTGATTGAGTTGCAGACCGAAGATTATCCTGACTCGGCAATCAAGGAGGAACAGGCAAAGCTAAACAGCCTCTATGATACCTTTACGGCGAAGTACGGTCTTATAAACAGCCGTGCCAATTCTTCTGCTTTCTCTCAGGACAGCTCGTTCTCTTTGCTCTCGGCTCTTGAAGTCTTGGGCGATGACGGGCAGCTTGAAAAGAAAGCGGATATGTTCTATAAGAGGACAATTAAACCCCATACCCCTGTTACTTCGGTAGACACTTCGAGCGAAGCGCTTGCCGTATCTATGGGCGAAAAAGCCTGTATTGATATGGAATATATGTGTCAGCTCAGCGGCAAAACCGAGGAAGAAATCTTTGCCGACCTTAAAGGTGTTATCTTCTTAAACCCAATGTACGGGTATGGGAACAGCACCGAAGCAAAGTACCTGATGGCTGACGAATATCTCTCCGGCAATGTCCGTGAGAAGCTCGCCTGGGCAAAAAAATCGGCACAGCTTTCATCTGAAGAATACAGTATCAATGTGGAAGCGCTCCAAAAGGTGCAGCCGAAAGACCTGACGGCAAGTGAGATTTCTGTCCGACTCGGTGCGACTTGGCTTCCGCCTGAGATTGTAGAGCAGTTTGTGTTTGAGTTCTTGGGAACGCCGAGATATGCACAGTGGAACATCAAAATCCATTTTTTCGAGTACACGGGAGAATGGAATATCGAGGGCAAATCCTACGACCGAGGAAATGTCAAAGCGTACAGTACCTACGGCACAAGCCGGATCAATGCGTACAAGATTATCGAGGAAACGCTGAACCTGAAGGATGTGCGTATCTTCGATTATGAGGAAGATGCAGACGGCAAAAAGAAAGCAATCCTGAATAAAAAGGAAACTGCTATCGCTCAGGCAAAGCAGGAGCTTATTAAGCAGGGCTTTCAGGACTGGATATGGTCTGATCCTGAGCGCAGAGAAAGACTATGCAAGCTCTACAACGAAAAGTTCAACAGTATTCGTCCCCGTGAGTACGACGGAAGCCATATTACCTTTAACGGTATGAACCCCGAAATTGAACTGCGGGAACACCAAAGAAATGCGGTAGCGCATATCCTTTACGGCGGCAATACGCTTCTTGCACACGCCGTCGGTGCAGGCAAAACCTTTGAAATGACGGCGGCTGCTATGGAGTCGAAACGGCTCGGATTATGCAGTAAATCACTGTTCGTAGTCCCAAACCACCTCACCGAGCAATGGGCGTCGGAGTTCTTGCAGCTCTATCCGTCCGCAAATATTTTGGTGGCTACGAAAAAGGACTTTGAAACCAAAAACCGCAAAAGGTTCTGCGGTCGAATTGCTACCGGGGATTACGACGCTATTATCATCGGGCATTCTCAGTTTGAGAAAATCCCAATGAGCATTGAACGGCAGAGAGCTATCCTTGAACAGCAGCTTGAAGAAGTCACCAACGGCATTGCAGATTTGAAAAGAAACCGAGGAGATAATTTCTCGGTCAAGCAGTTGGAGCGCACGAAAAAATCCGTTAAACAGAAGCTCGATAAGCTCAACGACCAGTCCAAAAAGGACGATGTTGTGACCTTTGAGGAACTCGGTGTGGACAGGCTTTTTATTGATGAGAGCCACTATTACAAGAACCTTTTCCTCTATACCAAAATGAGGAATGTGGGTGGTATCGCACAGACCGAAGCTCAGAAATCCAGCGACCTTTTTATGAAGTGCCGCTACCTTGACGAGATTACGGGCGGTCGTGGTGCGGTATTTGCAACCGGAACGCCGATCTCCAATTCTATGGTGGAGCTTTACACCATTCAGAGATACTTGCAGTACAACACCCTTGTGAAAAACAATCTGCAACACTTTGATGCCTGGGCTTCTACCTTTGGCGAAACCGTTACGGCGGTGGAGCTGACACCCGAAGGAACAGGCTACCGAGCAAAGACAAGGTTTGCAAGGTTCTACAACCTACCTGAGCTGATGGCGATGTTCAAAGAGGTTGCGGACATTAAAACCGCAGATATGCTTGACTTGCCTGTGCCGAAAGCTGTCTATCACAACATCTCGGTTAAGCCGTCTGAAATCCAAAAGCAGATGGTAGCCGAGCTTGCAGAGCGAGCAGAAAAAGTCCGCAACGGTATGGTGGACGCAAGCGTAGATAATATGCTGAAAATCACCAACGACGGCAGAAAGCTGGCTCTTGACCAACGGCTTATCAACCCAATGCTCCCCGACTTTGAGGGCAGTAAGCTGAACGCTTGTGTGGACGCAATGTTTGAAACTTGGGAAAAAGGAAAGGAAAAACGGCTGACGCAGTTATTCTTCTGTGACCTTTCCACTCCGAAAAACGACGGCAATTTCTCCGTGTATGATGACATTCGTAAGAAACTCATAGAGCGTGGAGTACCCGCCGAAGAAATAAAATTCATTCACGAAGCGGACACCGAAGCAAAGAAGCTGGAGCTGTTCAAAAAAGTTCGCAAAGGTGATGTCCGTATCCTAATGGGCAGCACCGCTAAGATGGGAGCCGGCACAAATGTGCAGAATAAACTTGCCGCATCCAGCGACCTTGACTGCCCTTGGCGACCTTCTGACTTGGAGCAACGACTTGGTCGTAGTATCCGTCAGGGCAACGAAAACCTTGAGGTAGATATTTACCGCTTTGTGACCGAGGAAACCTTCGACGCTTACCTCTATCAGCTTGTGGAGGGCAAGCAGAAGTTCGCTTCGCAGATTATGACGAGCAAATCGCCCGTCCGTTCCTGCGAGGATATTGACGAAACCGCATTGTCCTATGCTGAAATCAAAATGCTTGCGACGGGCAATCCGTATATCAAAGAGAAAATGGACTTGGATATTCAGGTGCAGAAACTGCGTTTGCTTAAATCCAACTTCCTCTCTGAAAAATATGCTCTTGAAGATAAGATTATCAAGTTCTATCCGCAGGAAATCGCAAGACGGACTGATACGATAGAAGGCTTGAAATCCGATATAGAGAGAGCAAAACAGCACCCGAAACCGCTTGACGATAGCTTTATCGGAATGACGGTCAAGGGTGTTTTTTATTCCGAGAAAGCGGACGCCGGTAATGCAATTCTTGATGCGTGTCAGGCTATGACGAGTCCCGATCTGGTTCCTCTCGGAGAGTACCGTGGCTTTCAGACAGAGCTGTCCTTTGACACCTTTGAAAAGGAATATAAGGTCAAGCTCAAGGGCGAACTCGGTTATTCCGTGTCGCTCGGAACAGATACCTTCGGTAATATTACCCGTTTGGATAACGCCCTTGAGGGACTTCCGAAGCGTTTGGAAATAAACGAACAGGAGCTTGAAAATGTTAAAACACAGTTTGAAACGGCAAAGGTCGATGTGGAAAAACCGTTCAATCAGGAAGAAGAACTCAAAACTAAAACTGCAAGACTGAACGAACTCAACGCACTTCTCAATGTGGATAAGCGTGAGAATGAGATTGTCGGCGGCGAGCCTGATGAGGGCGACGAAGAACCGACGCCGAAAAGCAAAGACCGTGAACGATGAAAGGAGTTGATGAAAATGGCGGTTGATTATAACGATCTGCTCTATGAAAAGGCGCAGAAAGAATACGATGATCTGATTGCCGAGCTGAAAGAATTGCCGAGTGAACAGGTCATTGAGAGAGCTTATGAGAAAGTCATAAAGGAAAACATTCTTTGCATTTTGGAGGATAGCCAGCGTGATCAGAAAGAAGCAAAGGCACTGTATCTCGAAAAATACCCTCTGGACAGGGCGTATCAGGACTGGCTCAAATCGGATGTATCCGAGACAGCTATGCTGCGTGACTCGATTGACGATACTGCCAAAGATGCCCTCAAAGAACGCAGAGAAAAACAGCGTGAAAGCAGGTGAAGTATATGCCGTTTATTGCGCCGGAGGTTATTACGGAAGCAAGGCGGATGGACTTACTCACTTACCTGAGAGCCTATGAGCCGAATGAGCTTGTACGCTTTTCCGGTAACACCTACACCACCCGCACTCACGACAGCTTGAAGATTTCCAACGGCAAGTGGATGTGGTGGTCAAGAGGTATCGGGGGCAATTCTGCCCTCGATTATCTCGTGAAGGTCAAAGGTCTTTCCTTTCTTGAAGCCGTAGAAACGATTATGGGCTGCAAGGTGGCACTTCCGACCGATTACTGCACTCCCAAAAAAGAAACGCCGAAAGAACTCAAACTGCCCCCTAAAAGTGCTTCCACAGATAGAATTACAGAGTATCTTTTCAGCAGGGGCATCGACTATGAAATCATCACGCACTGCATACAAAAGGGGCTGATTTTTGAGAGCCTGCCATATCACAATGCTGTGTTTGTAGGTAAAGACGAGAAAGGAACGCCACGCTATGCCGCCTACCGAGCTACCAACAAATCAAGACTTATGGGTGACGCATCGGGCAGTGACAAGCATTATTCTTTCCGTCTTGAAGGCTCAAACAATTCGGAAGTCCACCTGTACGAATGTGCAATTGACGCTCTTTCCTATGCGACCTTAATGAAGATGAACGGAGATGATTGGAGAAAAGAAAACCTTGTTTCCCTTGCCGGTGTTTACGCACCGAGAGAAAAAATCGAAGAAAGCAAAGTCCCCGCAGCGGTGGAAGGGTTCTTAAAAAGTCACCCGGAAATCAAGCGGATCGTGCTTCACTTTGATAATGATGAGGTCGGAAGAAAAGCGACGCAGGCGCTTCAAATCATTTTGTCCGACCGCTACGAAGTCATTGACAGTCCACCGAAATTCGGCAAGGACTTCAATGACTTTCTTTGTATGAAATTAGGAATTTACAAATCAAAGCAAAGGAGTTTTGAACGATGAATATACGAATTTATCAGGTTAATATGAAGCGTGACACCAACAATGTCGCCTTTATGAGATACGAGCTTTTGGAAAAGCTGCAAGGCAGTCAAGCTGTCGATTCCAAAATCTACGATAAGGTTTTTGACGGCGAGGTGGACTGTCAAACCCTCGAAGATGTGTTTCAGATGTTTAATCTGAACCACCCCGAAGGGTACAAGGACCGTTCGCTTTCGGTGTCCGATGTGGTGGAAGTTATGGAAGATCCGATGCACCCGCATTGCTTTTATTTCTGCGACAGTATCGGCTTTAAGTCTATTGATTTTGAACCGAAGGACTGTCAGCTCGGCAGGACTTTTACGGATACGGAAAAGAAAAATATGATTTCCGTACTGCTTGTTGAGCCGAACAAGTACCCGAAGATGATTGAAATTGAGGACAGCCTTGAAGCAATGCAGAAAATTGTCGGCGGCGATATTGAAGAATATATGCCCTTTGAGGACGAGGTCGCAATCATCTGTAACGATGAGGGCAAGATGAACGGTATGCTGCCAAATCGTGCCGTATATGCCGAGCCGGAAACGGTGGAAATGAGCTATCAGGAGATGACAAAACGCTTCCGAGAAGCTGAGAATAACCGTGGGGAACACCTCACCGGGTATGTCGTTTTTACCGAGGACAGCTTCGATAAACCGTACAGTGAGGAGTCCAGAACCTATGTGATCAGCTCAAACAACAAGGCGTTTCAGTCCGGCATGGGCGGTTATTCCATCTATGCTTCCTGCCTTGACGGGACTGATCCCTGTCTGCGTTTGGACGGATATATGTCTGCCGAACACGGCGGCGAGAACGGTTGGAAGATTGAAAAGTGCTATATGAAAGAGAACTCCCGTGAAATGCTTGACATCATTTTCGGGCAGTTCTTTATCGCTTACGCACCTATCGAATCGGAAAACTTTCAGAGTTTGCCGAAGAACCTTGCGGAGAAATACAAGGAGAAATTCAAATATCCCGAACGCATTGCAAAGGTAAACGGCGAGATAATCGCCGTCCCTTTTAAGCCCAAAAACAAAGAAGCGGAACGCTAATCTCAAAGAGAAACGGGGCAACCCGGAGGGTCTGCATTATCTTAGCAAGCAGACTGTTTTTACTCCTATCGGGCAAAAAACAGTAAATCGCTTGTTAGGGGTTGCCCCTAATACCCCAATAAGAAAGGATTTTCTATATGACAGAATTTATCTTATTCATCGTCGGACTTTTGCTTGGCGGCTGTATAGGCGTTGTCTTTATGTGCTGCCTGCAAATCAACCGACTTTACAAAATCGATTCTATGAAAAAGGAGGTCGAAGCAAATGAAAAGAAGAACTGTTAAAAAGCAGTTTTGGTTTTCCCGTGACGAAGCACAGGACTTACAGAAGAAAGCCAAGAAAACCTGCCTGACCGAAGCCGCACTTGTGAGATTGCTTGTGCGTGGGTACGAGCCGAAGGAGCGACCTGACGAGCGTTTCTATGATGTGATGCGTCAGTTATCCTCTATCGGCAACAACATCAATCAGCTTGCGGCACAGGCAAACTCACTCAGCTTTGTCGATGCACAGAAACTTCAGAAGGAAGCCGAGCGCTGGCATAAGTTTCAGGCGGATGTGGAGCGACAGTTTCTCCGTCCCGAAAAGAGTGAGATGAAATGGCAGTAAGCAAGATATGGAAAGTGACAGCCCGCCTTGACCAAGTGATTGACTATGCGACCAATCCCGAAAAGACGGCGGCAAAAGAATATTCGCCGGAGCAGTATCAGGCGCTTGCCGATGTTTTGACGTACGCCAAAGACGAGGAAAAGACCGAGCGAGAGTTTTATGTAGGCGGCATTAACTGTAATGTCGCTACCGCCCGTGACCAGTTCGTAACGGTCAAGGAGCAGTTCGACAAATGCGACGGTATCCAAGCCTATCACGGGTATCTGAGCTTTAAGGACGAACCGAATATCACTCCCGAACTGGCACAGCAGATCGGGACGGAATTTGCCAAGCGTGTGTGGGGCGACAGATTTCAGGTCGTGGTAACAACCCACCTGAACACAAAGCACCTGCATTGCCACTTTGTTGTGAACTCCGTTTCTTTTGTTGACGGAAAGCGTATGCAGAACAATGAGAAGCATTGGCGGTATTTCCGGCACATTGCAGACGAGCTTTGCAAACAGCACCAGCTTGATGTGATTAAAAATCCGAAGCGTGGCACAGGCAAAAACTATTATGCCAGGAAGCTCCACGAAGCAGGGATGCCCAACTATGTGGACTCTGCAAAAGCTGTGATTGATGAAGCAATTTCAAAGAGCAACAGTTATGCCGATTTCAAATATATTCTCCGTCAGATGGGAGCGACCTTTGACGATTCCCCGAACCACAAGTATCAGGTACTAAGGGTAAAGGGATACCAAAAGAATATCCGACTGACAAGGCTCGGTGATGACTATTCCCTCGAACGCATAAAGGAGCGTATCTATGAGAACCGGAACAGGGTTCAGTTAGAACCGTTCCAAAAAGGCTATTACTACCGCCCGAAGCAATATGTCCTTTTGACACGGGAGCATAAGATACGAAAGGTCGGCGGGCTGTACGGACTGTACCTTCATTACTGCTATAAGTTAGGCTATCTGCCGAAGTATCAAAAACAAAATCCGGCTCGGCTCCATTATCTTCTCCGTGAAGATCTGATGAAGCTCGACCAAATAACCGCACAGGTAAGGCTGCTCGGCAGAGAACACATCTCTACCTCCGAGCAGCTTTTCTCATATAAGTCAAAGGTGGAGAACGAAATCAAAACCCTTACTGCCGACAGAACACATCTCCGAAACGAAATACGAAAAGTAAATATTGATGATGATTTGCTGTCCGGCAAAAGGCAACAGATTTCAGCCTTGTCCGAAAGACTCAAAGAACTCCGCAAGGAAGTTCGGCTCTGTGACGGTATCGCTGAGCGCTCCGGCGTTATGCGGGAGAACTTAAATGCGGTGCTTGCAGATGAAGAAAAAATCAAGAACAACAGAAAGGAGAACCGTGATTATGAACACAGGCGGTGATGCAGCGGAACAGGTTGTCAGGTTTTCGCTTGAAGGCTTTGAAGTAGCTGCAAAACTAACGGGAACGGCGGCGAAGGAGCTGACCGTTCTTCTTGTTTCTGTGCTGAAGCAGGAACAGAAAACCAAAGGCAAAGCACGCCTTACCAATATGCTCAAATCGGGAAAGGAACTCAAGGTCTTTTCCGTTCCGAATAAAGACCTGAAGAAGTTTACCGAACAGGCAAAGAAGTACGGTGTGCTTTACTGTGTGCTGAGGGACAAATACAGCAAGGACGATAACGCCCCGGTGGATATTATCGCCCGTGCGGAGGACGCTTCTAAAATTCAGCGTATCTTCGACCGCTTTGAACTCGGCAATGTTGATAAGGGTTTCATCGTTGCCAATGCGGAAAAGAGCATTGCCCAGCGTGAGGAGCTTGCAAACGAAGTGCCGACCAAATCAAAGGGCGAAAGGATTGTGGAGGAAGCAATGGGAAAGCCCATTCAGAAGGACGGGGCATCTCACGAAAACCCCACGGTCGCCAAGACGGACAAAAACCCTCCGTCAAGGCAAAGCTCCGCCGAGGTCGATGGTAAATCTGATAAGGGTATTTCCAAATCAGCCGAAGAAAAACCTTCCGTCCGTGAAAAGCTCGAACGGTATAAGGCACAGGCGAAAACGGAAAAAGAAGCAGACCGCACCGACCTTGATAAATCGGGAGAGAAACCCAAGTCCCAAAACCGCACCAATCAGACCACCCATCAGCAACCCAAGAAAAAGAAAAACAGAAATAAAAACAAAGCGAGGTAATCTACAATGACTAATAATTTCAAACCGAATAAGGGCGGCTACAGACAGCCGCAGCTTTCCCCCGAAGAATGGAAAGCAAAGAAACAGGCAGAAAAGGACGCCGTTTATCAGATGATTGACGATACGGCGACCGCAATCGTTCAGGATGGCGAAAAGTTCAGAGGCTTTCTTGATACGCAGGCAAGGCTCGACCGCTATTCCGCCGCAAACGCTCTGCTCATTTATAACCAGTACCCAAAAGCCACCCAGCTTAAAGACTTCGGTGACTGGGCGGAGGAAAAGGTATCTATCAATAAGGGTGCAAAGAGTATCTCCATTCTTGAACCCGTTGAGTACACAAAGGCGGACGGAACACCGGGCGTTTCCTACAATGTCAAAAAAGTCTTTGATGTATCGCAGACCAAAGGCAGACAGACTCCGGCTCCTACCGTCAACCGTGATCCGCAGGCTCTCGTTGCCGTGATGATTGACACCTCCCCGGTTATCGTTGAGGTAGCTCCTGAACTGCCGCATCCACAGATGGGAGCTTTTTATGATAATGAGAAGCAGACGCTTTTTGTCAAGAAAGATATTGGCGACAGCGTTGCTCTCTGTCAGTGCGTAGCGCAGGAACTCAGCCACGCACAGCTTTCTATCGACAGCGACTCTTACAGCCGCAAGGATATGGGATTTCAGGCAATGTGCGTCGGCTATATGCTCTGCAAAAAGTACGGCGTGGACACCAAGAACTTTGCTATCAACCGTATCCCGGAGGAATGGAAGAACAAGGAGCCGAAGGAAATCCGTGTGGAGCTTTCCAAAACCCGCACGGCTATGAGTGAAATCCATTCCCGTGTATCCGAGGAGATGTACCGCCAAAAGCAGGAACGCTCCAAAGACCGTGACAGCAGATAACGGAGGTAAAGAGAAATGAGAGAACGCCAGCACTTTGTCGCTTTGGACGAATATGAACACGGTATCGTGATTGACTCCCTCAATGAGAAGCGCAACGACCTTCGCAGCGAGGGCAAGTCTACCGACGCCGTTGATGAACTGATCGTAAAGGTCGGTCACGCCCCGCAAAAGAAGTTCAAGGTGATAGAAAAGGAAAAACGCCGAGATGAAGCAAGATGATAAGCAGTCTGCTGTCATTCTTTCCGTAATCGGCATACTTCCCGTAGTCTGGCTTGCGTTGTTGATTGCACCGTCTGTTAAAGGCGGCTTGCCGGAGATACTTCCGAAGTTGATGACAGTACTTAATAACCCGTTCCAAATAGAGCTTTGCGAGGACAGCTTAAAAACTGTCCTCGTTTTGCTTTTGTGCTACGGCTTCGGTATCGGCATTTATTTCTCAACACGCAGGAATTACAGACGCCGGGAGGAACACGGCTCTGCTAAATGGGGCGACGCACGAGCTGTCAATAAGAAATACTGCCAAACGCCCAAAAGTGAAAATAAGCTGATGACTCAGAATGTTAGCATCGGGCTTAACGCCAAAAAGCACAGGCGCAATCTTAACACTCTTGTGTGCGGCGGTTCGGGCGCAGGCAAAACCCGATTTTACTGTAAGCCAAATCTGATGCAGTGCAACTCATCATTTGTGATACTCGATCCGAAAGGCGAAATTGTCCGGGATGTCGGAAAGCTGCTTGAAGCAAAGGGGTATGAGATTAAGGTTCTTGACCTTATCTCTATGGAAAAGAGCCATTGTTACAACCCCTTTGTCTACTTGCGCAGTGACAACGATATTCAAAGACTTGTGACCAACCTTTTCAAGAGTACCACGCCGAAGGGTTCTCAAAGCAACGATCCCTTTTGGGACACGGCAGCGTCAATGCTTTTGCTTGCACTTGTATTCTATCTTCATTACGAAGCTCCTGAAGATGAACAGAATTTTGCAATGATAATGGAAATGCTCAGAGCCGGTGCGATTGAGGACGAGGAAGAACCAAGACCTTCGCCCCTTGATAATCTCTTTTCCGAACTGGAATATGAGAACCCCGACCATATCGCACTCAAGTATTATCATTCCTACCATTCAGGCTCGGCAAAAACGCTGAAATCCATTCAGATTACCCTTGCCGCCCGTTTGGAAAAATTCAACCTTGAAAGCCTTGCTTCACTCACCTCAACCGATGAGCTGGAGCTTGAAACTCTCGGTGAAAAGAAAACGGCACTGTTTGCCCTGATACCTGATAACGATACGAGCTTTAACTTTTTGGTATCTATCCTTTACACACAGCTTTTTCAGCAGTTATTCTATTCCGCCGACCACATACACGGCGGCAGCCTGCCTATCCCTGTTCATTTCCTGATGGACGAGTTTGCCAATGTTAGCTTGCCTGACGACTTTGACAAGATACTTTCCGTTATGCGTTCTCGCTCGGTATCTGTCAGTATTATATTGCAGAACTTGGCACAGCTCAAAGCACTGTTCGAGAAGCAGTGGGAAAGCATCGTGGGTAACTGCGACGAGTTTTTGTATTTAGGCGGTAACGAACAGTCCACACACAAATATGTGAGCGAGCTGCTCGGTAAATCCACGATTGATACCAACACCTACGGCAAAAGCGAAGGTCGAAGCGGCAGTTATTCCACTAACTACCAAATCAGCGGTCGAGAGCTGCTAACCCCGGACGAGGTTCGTATGCTTGATAACCGTTACGCAATTCTCTTTATCCGTGGCGAGCGTCCGGTGCTTGATTTCAAATACGATATTCTCAAGCACCCCAATGTGGCGCTGACCGCAGACGGAAAAGCCGGCGTTTACGAACACGGCGAAGTGAAGTCCGATGTCGCTACCATCGAGCTTCTGAGCTTTGATAAATACAAGGCTCCCGAAACAGAAGTGGCAGAAACCAATTACGAACTCCTCTCAGACGAGGACTTTGAAAATGATTAAATTTATGGAGGTAAACACAATGAATATTTTTAAGAAAACCAACAACAAGGAAACTAAGAAGTTGCCTATGACCGGAAAGGTCAAAAAGGGCTTTCGTGCCTACTGCGCCGCTGTGCTTTGTATGGCACTTATCGGCTGTATGTCTATGACCGCATTTGCGGCAGGCGGAGATCCGCTGACCGTTATCAACAATCTGTCCGATTTCATTTTCGGACTCATCCGTGCAATCGGACTTATCCTGCTCGGCTTCGGTATTGTTCAGGTCGGTCTTTCCCTGAAATCCCACGATCCTTCGCAGAGAGCCAACGGCTTCCTTACCCTTGCAGGCGGTGTCATCATCACCTTTGCAAAGGAAATCCTCACTCTCATTACAGGTTAAGCAAGGAAACACTCAAAAGGGGCATATCCGAAAAATCGGGTATGCCCCAAATTTGTAAAGGAGGTGCGTCAATTTGAGTGATAACTGGGTTGTGCAAAATCTCGAAAACGCCCTTGAAACTTGGAATGAGAAGCTATCTGAAATATGGACGCTTATCACAACGACGCCGCAGAACTTCAAAGGCGGCGGTATATGGAGCGTGATTGTCAATATAAACGGTGCGGTTCAGGCTATCGGCTTGGCACTGCTCGTTTTGTTTTTCGTAGTCGGTATGGTAAAAACCTGCGGTTCGTTCTCCGATGTAAAGAAACCGGAACACGCACTGAAGCTATTTATCAGGTTCGCCCTTGCCAAAGGTGCGATCACCTACGGTATGGAGCTGATGCTTGCGCTGTTTAACATCGTACAAGGTACGATTACAACTATTATGAACGCCGCAGGCTTCGGTTCGCCGCAGCAGACAACGCTCCCGGCTGAGATGGTAACGACAATAGAGGACTGTGGCTTTTTTGAGAGTATTCCGCTATGGGCGGTAACGCTTATCGGCGGACTTTTCATTACAGTCCTTTCCTTCCTGCTTATTATGACTGTTTACGGGCGTTTCTTTAAGCTGTATATGTATACGGCGATTGCCCCGATTCCGCTTTCAACCTTTGCGGGAGAACCCTCGCAGAATGTGGGCAAGTCCTTTATCAAGAGCTACTGTGCAGTTTTGCTTGAAGGTGCGGTCATCGTGCTTGCCTGCATTATCTTCTCGGTGTTCGCTTCATCGCCGCCTGTTGTAGATACAAGTGCGGCAGCCGTAACGCAGGTGTGGGCATATATCGGAGAGCTTGTCTTTAATATGCTCGTCCTTGTTGGCTCAGTCAAGATGTCAGACCGCATTATACGGGAAATGATGGGACTGTAAGGAGATTTTGCAATGAAACAAACAACACGAAGATACAACAAATTCTCAGGGTATTCCCTTGAGGATTGCGATTGCAGATATTGTCTGTATTACGGTGGCAAACGCAAGCGGAGGATTATCTGTCTTGCCGATGAGTGTGTCTGCAAGGAAGAAATCATAAAAGCTCGCCGCCGGGAAAGGAACAGAAATGGAAGTAAAAATTAACAGAGAAATCCGCAACTACACGGAAAGTATGTTTTTCGGACTAACGCTTCGACAGTTCATTTTTTCTGTCTTGGCGTGCACAGTTGCGGTTGGCGTATATTTTCTGCTCAAACCGTATGTCGGCACGGAAACCGTGTCGTGGATGTGTATTTTAGCGGCCGCACCCTTTGCGGCGCTGGGCTTCATTAAATACAACGGTATGACCGCAGAAAAATTTGTGTGGGCGTGGATCAAGAGTGAATTTCTTATGCCGAAAAAGCTCGTTTTCCATTCCACCAACACCTACTTTGAGCTGATGAAGCCGAGTATGGAACAAAAAAGTAAGGAGGTATTGAAAACCAATGATTAAGACACTGACAAATCTTTTCAAACAGGATAAGGAGAAGTTTGTTGTACCGAAGGGCGTCCAGGATGTCATTCCTATTAAGGCAATCTATGATGACGGCATTTTTCAGGTCGGCAAGGATAAGTTCTCCAAATCCTTTAAGTTTACGGATATAAATTATGCGGTTGCCAGCCGTGAGGACAAGGAAGCAATGTTCCTTGAATACTCGGAGTTGCTCAATTCCTTTGACAGCGGAGCTACTACCAAAATTACAATCAACAACCGCAGGCTGAACAGACTGGACTTTGAGAAAACCATTCTTCTGCCGCTGAAAGGCGATGAGCTTGATGTGTACCGTAAGGAATACAACAAAATGCTGCTTGAAAAAGCCACCGGAGCAAACGCCATTGTGCAGGACAAGTATATTACCATCTCTATCAACAAGAAAAACATAGAGGAAGCAAGAAACTACTTTGCCCGTGTCGGCGCAGACCTGATCGCCCACTTCGGCAGACTCGGAAGCAAATGCACCGAGCTTGAAACGGATGAACGACTGAGAGTTTTCCACGACTTTTACAGAGTCGGTGAGGAAAGCTCTTTTCATTTTGACATTAAGGAAACACGGAAGAAAGGACACGATTTCAAGGATTATATCTGCCCTGATTCTATGGAGTTTGCAAGCGACTATTTCAAAATCGGAGATCGCTACGGCAGAGTGCTTTTTCTGCGTGAATATGCGTCGTATATCAAGGACAGTATGGTGGCGGAGCTTACAGACCTAAACCGCAATCTGATGATGTCGATTGATGTTGTACCCATTCCCACCGACGAAGCGGTGCGTGAAGCGGAGAGCAGATTGCTTGGCGTTGAGACGAATATAACGAACTGGCAGCGCAGGCAGAACTCCAACAACAACTTTTCTGCTACCGTTCCTTACGATATGGAGCAGCAGAAAAAAGAAATGAAAGAGTTTCTCGATGACCTGACTACAAGAGATCAGCGAATGATGTTTGCCGTTATTACCTTTGTGCATACGGCAGATACAAAAGAACAGCTCGATCAGGACACTGAAGCGCTCCTGACTACCGCAAGAAAACATCTTTGCCAGTTCGGGGTACTGAAATTTCAGCAGCTCGACGGACTGAATACGGTTATGCCCTTCGGCACACGAAAGATTGACACCTTCAGAACGCTTACTACCGAGTCCTTGGCGGTGTTTATCCCGTTCCGTGTTCAGGATATTTACCACGAAAACGGCATTTACTACGGTCAGAATGTTATTTCAAAGAATATGATTATTGCCGACCGTAAACAGCTTTTGAATGGTAATTCCTTTATCCTCGGTGTGTCCGGCGGCGGTAAATCCTTTGCCGCAAAGGGAGAAATCGAGAATATTGTTCTTTCATCGGACGCAGATGTTATCATCATTGACCCTGAGCGAGAGTATTCCGCACTTGTGAAAGCGCTGGGCGGCGAGATTATCAATATCTCTGCTACCTCTCCGAGCCATATCAACGCTATGGATATGAACAAGGAATACGGCGACGGTGCAAACCCCGTTATTCTCAAATCCGAGTTCATTATGTCGCTTTGCGAACAGCTTATCGGCGGCAACAATCTCGGAGCAAAGCAGAAATCTATTATCGACCGTTGCACCGCAAGCGTTTACCGTACCTATCAGCAGAACGATTACACGGGTACTGTACCGACCTTGCAGGACTTCCGTGCTGAACTCCTGAAGCAAGACGAGCCTGAAGCAAAGGAAATCGCACTTGCGATTGAGTTGTTCACGCACGGTTCTCTTAATACCTTTGCAAAGCAGACGAATGTTGATACCAACAACCGCCTGATCTGCTACGATATTCTCGACCTCGGTAAGCAGCTTATGCCTATCGGTATGCTTGTCGTCCTCGACTCTATTCTCAACCGTATCACTCAGAACAGAGCGAAGGGCAAGAACACCTATATCTTTATTGATGAGATTTACCTGCTTTTCCAGCACGAGTACAGTGCAAACTTCCTCTTTACCCTTTGGAAGCGTGTAAGAAAGTACGGGGCTTATGCGACGGGTATCACGCAGAACGTGGATGACCTTTTGCAGAGCCATACGGCGAGGACGATGCTTGCCAACTCTGAGTTCATCATTATGCTCAATCAGGCTTCGACCGACAGATTAAAGCTGGCAGAGCTTCTGAATATCTCCGACCTTCAGATGTCCTATATCACCAATGTCGAAGCGGGACACGGACTCCTGAAAGTCGGCAGTTCTCTCGTTCCATTCACAAACAAGTTCCCCAAGAACACAAAACTCTACAAACTGATGACCACGAAACCCGGAGAGAGCGCATAGCTCTCTCTCGGCTTCGGAAAGGAAACGCAATGAAAAAGAATATCTATGTTTCAATCATCTGCTTTTTCCTGCTTGTGATGATGTTCAGCGGAGTGATGATATACCGTCATTTCAAAGAGGCGCATACGCAGGAGGAAATCTACGACAGTCTTGTAGAGATTGTAGAGGAAAACGAAATAAGCGAGGATGTCAACACTACGGAGGGAGAAGTGGTAATGCTCTCTGAGTACGCAAAGCTCTATGAGCAGAACAGCGACATTGTGGGGTGGATAAGAATTGACGATACGCAAATGAACTATCCCGTTATGCAGTCGCCGCAAGAGCCGAACTTCTATCTGAAGCACGGCTTTGACAAGGAATACACCGATTACGGCTGTCCCTATATGAGCGAAAGCTGTGATGTAAATAAACCGTCGGACAACCTGATTGTTTACGGTCATCATATGAAGAACGGTACAATGTTTTCCGACCTTGAAAAGTTCAAAAGCAAGGATTTTTGGGAGGAACACAAGACCTTCCGCTTTGATACGCTTTATGTGAAACAGACCTATGAGATTATCGCTGTTTTCAAGACGGCGGTTTATACCGGCTCGGAAAATGAGTTTAGGTATTATCAGTTTGTGGACGCCGCAACAAAAGAGCAGTTTGACGGGTATATCCAAAGAGCCAAAGAAAAGGCTTTCTACGATACGGGCGTTTCTGCCGAATACGGTGATAAGCTCATCACGCTATCCACCTGTGAGTATTCCGGTCAGAACAGCAGGCTTGTCGTTGTAGCAAAGAAAGTAACAGAAAGCGGTGGTAGCAATGCTCCCTCAAATGACGGGGCGACAGAGATACCGAGCTAATGCCCTGATAAAGCGTCTTTGTGCAAACTATGACGGAGGAAACTGTCTGCTCCTTGATGACGGAGAACCCTGCGTATGCGTTCAGTCTATTTCTTACTCTCTGCTTTGCAAATACTTCCGCAAGGCGGTATTACCCGCAGAGCCAAAGCTGGAAGCAGAGATATTGATGTCGGGAGCGAAAAACGTTTGCGAAAGGTGCGGTGTTCCTATTGAAAAGCACAGCAACAGGCAGAAATACTGCGCTGACTGTGCAAGGATAATGTACCTGAAAAACAAGGCAAAATATCAACGAAATAAGAGGTCGGGCGTGGACAATTAGACCGCCGAAAGCCCTTATTTCAAGCCACTTTTTATATGCAAAGGTCAAGGGGTTAAGGTGTTTATACCTTTTCCCCTTATTTTGCGTTCTAATTTTCCACGAAGGGAGGTTTATTATATGGCTGATATTAAAACAAGAGATGCGGTCAAAGGTACGATAAAAACCATTGATAAAGCCGCCGTAGCAGGACAGCGAATGAAACAGGCGTATATCTCTACAAAAGATAAAGCCGAACACAGCACATCTGCCGCTGAAAATTCCGCCGATGAATATGCTGCGGATAGGTTTGAGCGTGGAGTTGATACCGCCGTTCACGAGGGCGCACATCAATTTGACAAAGCCGGACGGAAAGGAGTGGAAAGCACAAAGGAAAATATCCACAAGGCAAAGGACGGTATTCAGAATTTCAAGGCAAAACGGGCTGAAAAGGCTTTGCAGAAGCAATCTCAGAGTATCGGCGGCAAAACGGTCAGGACTGCGGAAAAATCAGCAGAGAAAACCGTAAAGCAGTCTGCTCGTTCAGCCGGAAAGAAAACGATAAAGACAGTCGGTAAAGGCTCTGCAAAAACGGCTGCGAAATCCGTTAAGACTGCCGAGAAAACCGCAAAGACTGCAATCAAGACCTCACAGCAGGCTGCAAAAGCGGCACAGAAAACCGCAAAGGCAAGTGCGAAAGCAGCTCAGAAAGCCGCCCAAGCCGCAAAAGCTACGGCGAAGGCAGTAGTTGCCGGGGTTAAGGCGGCAGTAAAGGCTACGATTGCCGCAGTCAAGGCAATTATCGCCGGAATTAAAGCACTCGTCGCCGCAATCGCTGCCGGAGGTTGGGTTGCAGTAGTTGTGATTATCGTAATTTGCCTGATCGCCGCTATCATCGGCTCGGTGTTCGGTATCTTCTTTTCAGGAGAGGACTCAGGAACGGGACAATCTATGCAGACCGCCGTTCAGGAAATCAACACCGAATATGATAACAAGCTGTTGGAAATCCGAAACGACAATACCTATGATGTTCTTGAAATGTCGGGTAGCCGTGCGGTCTGGAAAGAAGTGCTTTCGGTGTATTCCGTTAAGGTCAACACCGATCCCGACAATCCGCAGGAGGTCGCCACAATGGACGATAGCAAAAAGCAGCTTCTCAAAGATATATTTTGGGAGATGAACAGCATATCGTCACGGAAGGAAAGCAAGTCTGAAACGGTCATAACCGAAACCGATGACGGAAACGGAAATATCGTGCAGACTGAAACCACCGTTACGAGAACCTACTTATATATAACGGTATCGCATAAGACGGTGGATGAAATGGCGGTACAGTACGGCTTTAATCAGGAACAAAAGAATTATCTGACCGAGCTTCTGCAAGACAAGAACAATTCTTTGTGGTCATCTGTGCTTTACGGCATTACCGCAAGCGACGACCAAATCGTAACCGTTGCGTTGTCGCAGATCGGCAATGTGGGCGGCGAGCCTTACTGGTCTTGGTACGGCTTCGGCTCCCGTGTGGAGTGGTGCGCCTGCTTTGTATCTTGGTGTGCCAATGAGTGCGGATATATTGAAACCGGCGTTATTCCGAAGTTTGCAGGCTGTGTAAACGGTGTGCAGTGGTTCAAGGACAGAGGTCAATGGATGGACGGCTCTGCCGAGCCGGTTCCCGGTATGATTATCTTCTTTGACTGGGATAATAAAGGCTCGTCAGGTCCGCAGGACGGACTCTCCGACCATGTAGGTATCGTGCAAAAAGTTGAAAACGGGATTGTCTATACCGTTGAAGGTAACTCAGGAGATAGTGTAAGAGTAAATCAGTATTCTGTCGGTCACTATGAGGTGCTTGGTTACGGAGTACCACAATATTAGAAAAGATGCCGTCTGAAAAGGCGGCATCTTTCATACATATCAGTTATTCTTATATTTGTTTCTTTCAAACGGCTTTGAAAGAGGAATATTCATCGCAGAAGCAATCTTTACTGCTGCGGTGAACATCCTGTATTTTTCAAAAACGATACAAAAAATGATTAAAAATGACTGAAAACTCACATCGACTCTTGAAAAACTGCGGATATTCGTATATAATATATATTGTATTATTGTGTATGTCAGAAAGGAGCGGCGTATGAAAGGTTATCTCTCCATACGGGAAACTTCCTACAAATGGGGTATATCGGAGCGACGTGTCAATCAGTATGTGGCACAGGGACGCATCCCCGGTGCAGAGCGGTTCGGGCGTTCATGGGCAATCCCTGATGATGCCGTAAAGCCCACAGACCCCCGTAAACAAACGCCGCCGATACCCGGCATAAACAGTAAAACAAAATGAAACATTTTTGAAAGAAGGTCCCGCATGACGAAACAGAATCACAAAACAGGCTTTCTTGTAGCCGCAATGGTTTTATCTGCGATTGCTTTACGGGTTTTGGGAAAGTTTGATATCTTGATCGTTCCCGGAGGGATCGTCCGCTCGCTGATCTATATCGCCCTGTATATCGGATGGGGAATTTCCGTCGGCAAACGGATCATTCAGGTACAGGTGCGCCATTATCTGATTGCCGTTTCCGGCTTAATGGTTTTCTGGTTTGTGATCCGTTCAATGAGATACTTTTTTATAACCGATACCGGAATAGCACGGCAACTATGGTACCTGTACTACCTGCCAATGCTGTTTATCCCGCTGTTTTCTTTGTTTGTGGCCATCTCACTGGGCAAGCCCGAGAACGCAAGGCTGTCGAAAACGGCGCTGCTGTTATTATCTATTCCCACGGTTCTTTGTCTGCTGCTGGTGCTTACAAATGATCTCCATCAGCTTGTCTTTTCCTTCCCCGAAGGAGAGGTATGGACTGACAAAAACAATGGATATACATTCGGATATTATATCGTACTCGGGTGGGAGATCCTTTGCGCTTTAGCGGCATTTGTTATCATGATAATCAAGTGTCGGCTCTCATATAGGAAAAAATATCTGCCGTTTTTGCTGCTGGCATGTTCTATCGTATATGCCTTTATATATGTCAGCGGCGTGGAATGGATGCAGCTTATCGGCGGAGACATCACTGCAGCGCAGTGCCTGATGTTCACCGGAATATTGGAAAGCTGTATTCAGTGCGGGCTTATCCAAACCAACACCGGCTATGAAGAACTGTTTATGGTCAGCAGGCTCGGCGCACAGATTACGGATCAGGGAAACACGGTCTGCCTTGCCAGCTCCAATGCCGGGGGGCTGACCGATGAGCAGAGAATGAGTGCCAAAACGCATCCTGTTTTGGCGGATAAAACGACACTGATCAAAAGCAAACCGATTCGTTTCGGTCATGTGCTGTGGCAGGAGGACGTTTCAGAGCTTACCGAAGCCATTGAGCAGATCGAAGAAAACTGCCGGGATCTTTCGGAGCGTAACCGCCTCCGTCAGGAAAATCTGGAAACGAAAAAGAAAATCCTTTCCTTGCAGGAAAAGAACCGGGCAGCCGATGTGCTCAACCGGGAAACGGCTGGACAGATCAGCATGATTGAACATCTGCTGACACAGTATGATACGGAAAATGATGCGCAAAAACGAGAAAAACTTCTTGCAGGTGCAGCGGTTTTGGGTGCATACATAAAGCGCTACGGCAATCTTCTGCTTGTCAGCCATCGGGAAGAAACGGCGGATATTCGCGACCTGTCAAGATGCTTTGAGGATTCTTTTGTGAATCTGGAACTGCTGGATGTGAAATGCCTTTGTACGCTCCCTGCGGATGTTATCCTGGCGACAAAGGATATGCTTCGCATATACCACGCCTTTGAAACGATACTGGAGGACTGTCTGTTCGACCTTCACAGTGTGTGGGTCAATGCCCGTGAAAGAAAGGGACAGTTTCTTGTGTCCATTGACTTTGTCTGCGATACCGATTTATCCGGCCATAAGGCAGACGCAGATTTGTATTCCTGCGAGGACGGAACCTGCCGCTTTACCTTCCAATTGCAGAAAGGCGGTGAGGGCGCATGAAAGCACGCAAAGCTATCAAAAAAATCAAAGCAAAACACGATCTGCGCAGTGCGGTAAAAGAAGCGCTGGACACCCTGCCCTCAGCCGTATGTTACTTCACGCCCGCAGGCACCATCAAGCTGTGCAATACGGCGATGTATGAGCTTTACCGCAAAATCACGCAAAGCGACCTGCAAAGTCTTACCGAGCTGAACGAAGCGCTGGAGGGCTGTGATCACACCACCGGCGTCATCCGGGACGGAAATGTATTCCTTTTCCCTGACGGACACGCATGGCAATATTCCGCAGAGAAGATCACGACCGCACAAGGCGAGGTTTATACCGAAGTCATATTCGATGATGTGACCGAACTGTACGAAAAACAGCAGGAACTGAAGCGCCAGTCACGGGAACTGAAAAAGATGTACCGTGAGCTGAAAGTCCTGTCGGAAAATGTACTGGAAATGACAAGAGAACAGGAGATCCTCAATCTGAAAACGCGGCTGCACGATCAGATGAATATGGGAGTTGCCGCCATACGGCAGATTTTGCGGCAAAACACCACTTCCGAAGAAAACGCCGCCGCTGTCAGGCAGTTTCGCCGTGCCATTCAGGTATTGCGCGAGGAAAACGTCTATCCCCGGGACGATGTGTCGGAGTTTATCCGGGATGCAGAGGTTTCCGGCGTCCGTGTGGAAATAAACGGCGAGCTTCCGACGGAGGCGAAGCTGCTCAAAGCCCTTCTTGCGGTCATGCGGGAAGCCTGTATCAACGCCGCCCGTCATGCGGACGCAACGGCTATGTACGTGGTATCGGAGCAGACAGAAGCTGCTGTCACCTTACATATCACCAACGACGGCAGACAGCCGAAGGGAGACATCATCCCCCGGGGCGGGCTTGTGTATCTGGAAAAACAGATCACAAGAGCAGGCGGCAGGATGGAGATACAGTCGCAGCCGGAATTTTTTCTGACGGTTACTTTGCCGGTTGGCGCAGAAAAAAAGGAACAGGAGGTGCAGGTATGACAAAGGTTCTTGTGGTTGACGATCAGCGTATCGCACGGGAATATATGGAGAATGTTGTGCGCAGCAGCGAAGGCTACGAACTGGTGGGCAGTCTCACAAAAGCGGATATGGCCGCTACCGTCTGTCGCCGAAGCGCAGTCGAATTGGTACTGATGGATGTCTGCACCCACGGCAGAATGGACGGCATTGAAGCCGCCGCCGAGCTGAGAGAGCAGTTCCCGAAGCTCAAAATCATTATCGTCACCTCCATGCCGGAGGAGAGCTTTATCAAGCGGGCAAAAGAGGTGGGAGCGGACAGCTTCTGGCACAAGGAAGTAAGCCCCGAGGAGCTGATCACCGTGATGGACGCCACCATGCAGGGCAAGCATATGTGGCCCGGCGAAACGCCCATTGTCAAGCTGGGCGTTACCACCAGCAAAGAGCTGACCGATGCACAGCTCAAGGTTTTACGGCTGGTCTGCGAGGGACTGGAATACAATGAGATCGCGCAGGAGTTGAACATCACAGTCAGAACCGTTAAATGGCACGTTTCCAAGATTCTTGAGGAGACCGGTTTTTCCAACAAGACCCAGCTTGCCATTGCTGTCACAGGCAAGCGCCTCATTATTCCAAAGCTGCTTGACAATACCGATGACGAGGACGATCTTCCCATCGCGTAAAACAAACTGAATAGCCCGATATACCCGGTTTCCGATGCGAGACCGGGTATTTTTTTGAAAAAATTTCTGCAATACTGTACTTAGGGACGGTGTGTTTTGAAAAACGATCCGGTATAATATGGTTGATTATGGGGTTACTGCGCTTTTTTATGCCCAAATATCATCAGTGCGTAAAAAAGAGAACTTGGAGGTGAGGCAAATGCGGAGAGTAGTGATCGATATGCAGAACGCCCTGTTTGCGGATGCGATTGCCGAAGCCCTTCGCCGGTTTGATCCCGATTTTGATCCGGTGATGAGCGACAGTCCGGACAAAACGTTGTTTTTGTGCGATATTGTGCTTGCGAATGTCCTGATTATGGAAGTTACCGCCTACACGCCGTGGAAGCTGGAGGAGCGGATGAAGATCCGTGCCGAGCTGAAGAAAACCAACCCGAACTGCAAAATTGTACTGGTCGTGGACGAGAACACCGAAAAGAAGCTGGCGGACAAGGTGCGTCAGGCGAAGAAGGACGGCCTTGTTGACAATTTCATCTACGGCTCTGTTTCTTCCAGCTATCTTGCAGCGGTCATCGACGCTTTGTAAGGAGGACGGTGGTGATGGGATGATATGAATGTACCAGACGGTGCGCCATTCTCCAAAATAATGAAAAATGGCAGAAGCTCTCCTTGCCGTGTGGGAGAGCAGACAAATAAATCCATACGGCCAAATCGTCCGGCAAGAAGCCGGGCAGAAACAAGGAGGAATTGCTTATGAAAGCAAATATGAAACTGAACAGGCTGCTCAGTTTGCTGCTCGCCCTTGTGATGGTGGTGGGGCTGCTCCCGGCCATGGGCCAGGTGGCGTATGCCTACAGCGAAGGCGATATTGCAGGTACAACGGGAAGCGGGGCATCGAAGGAAGACCCCGTCGTCTGCGATACCTTTGCTGAATTCAAGGCGGCAATGGAAAACACAGAAATCACTTATGTGAAGCTGACCGGTGCCAGCGGCGCTATGCCGTCACGGGAAACTCTCGGCGCCGCAATCAGCAATACAACATACAAGGTACTTACCATTGAGGGCACGAATAAGTTTTGGTCTCCCTTAAATGGCAACAATGACTGCCTGATCTGGCCGAGAAACGAATTGACCATTAACGGCACCGGTACGCTGAAATATGAGCATGGAAATACCGGCGGCACGGGTGCGGTTATCAATATGGCATCGAATGTTAGTCTCAAAATTGACGGCAATGTGACGCTTGAGGGCGGCGCTAACGGTTCATCCTTTGGCTATGCGATTTTTGCGCAAGCCGGAACCACCAAGATCAATGGCGGCAGCTTTATCGGGTATAGTGCGGATATTACCAGTAATGCAGACGTGTCTGCTGTCATAATTAATAGTTCTGCAAATTTGACGATCAACGGCGGCAATTTCTCCGCTTCGCTGCACCAGAATTCTCCTGAAGGTAAAAAGGCACACAGTTTGTCCATTACTTCCACCGCTACAGGTGCCATCAGCATCAAAGAGGGAACATTCCCCCAGGGCATTAACATTAAGGCAAGAGGGAAAACCATTGAGAACTGCGGTTACTTTGATACAGCAAAAGCATCAATCACCGCTGATGGCAATGCTGTTGCGACTACTGCAAGTACTAATGTCTTGAACGGCAAAAATGTCGTAGTAACGGATACCAGTATAATTGCAAGTGTTGCTGTGGCAGTGACTGAGCCGGTCGCAGGGGCTCAGCCGCAAAATGGCGTCTCAAACACCGATAACGTTACTGTAACCATAACAGAATGGTATCATAACGGAGTTAAGATGCTTGCAACGGATACGTTTGCAGCGGGAGAAACTTATAAAGTACATGTCATAGTGAAACCGAACAGTGGGTATGAATTTGCAGATAATCCCACAGCCACTTTTAACGGTTCCACAGCGGGCACGATTTACATGTACGGTAAAGACTACATCAACTACTATGCAGAGTTTACAGCTACTACGGAGCCCATTGGCTCTGTGGATGTAACGATCACTAAGCCTGTCGCAGGGGCTCAGCCGCAAAATGGCGTCTCAAACACCGATAACGTTACTGTAACCATAACAGAATGGTATCATAACGGAGTTAAGATGCTTGCAACGGATACGTTTGCAGCGGGAGAAACTTATAAAGTACATGTCATAGTGAAACCGAACAGTGGGTATGAATTTGCAGATAATCCCACAGCCACTTTTAACGGTTCCACAGCGGGCACGATTTACATGTACGGTAAAGACTACATCAACTACTATGCAGAGTTTACAGTTCCTGCGGCGTCGACCCCCACGACTATTGACACTGTGGCGATCTCTGTGACTGCTCCAACAGCGGGTGCTGCACCTGTTGTAGAACCCGCTGGATTGCCTACCGGCGTAACATGTGAGCCCGTTTTGACCACTGTAACTGGATGGTATGATAGTGAAACGAATACAAAGATGGCCTCTACCGAAAAATTTGTAGAGGGAAAAACCTATTACATTTGCCTCTTCCTTAGCGCTGATACAGGTTATTCTTTTGCAAATCCTATAACAACCGCTACGATCAATGGCGATAATGCGACTATTGAGCTCAATAACGATGGGTATTTGGCAATAAAGAAGTCCTTTGTTGCATCGGCGTCTGCCACGACAATCGACACGATTGCTGTAACCGTTACAGTTCCTGTTGCCGGTGCTGCACCTGTTGTAGCACCCGCTGGATTGCCTACCGGCGTAACATGTGAGCCCGTTTTGAACACTGTAACTGGATGGTATGATAGTGAAACGAATACAAAGATGGCCTCTACCGAAAAATTTGTAGAGGGAAAAACCTATTACATTTGCCTCTTCCTTAGCGCTGATACAGGTTATTCTTTTGCAAATCCTATAACAACCGCTACGATCAATGGCGATAATGCGACTATTGAGCTCAATAACGATGGGTATTTGGCAATAAAGAAGTCCTTTGTTGCAACGGCAGCGGCTACCACTGAGTACGACATCACCGTAACAGATGGTAAAGCTACAATCGGTGCAGGCACTGAAATCAGCAAAGCGGCAGAAGGTACAACGGTTACCCTGACTGCAAATGCGGCTCCTTCCGGTCAGGTGTTTGATAAGTGGGTTGTAGTGAGCGGAAGCATCACCCTTGCGGACGCAAACAGCGCAACCACCACCTTCACAATGCCTGCCGGTGCAGTCAGCGTGAAAGCGACCTATAAGGATAAGCCTGTTACCACCTACACCGTATCCTTCGATGCTAACGGCGGTACTGGCAGTATGGCAGATGCAACCGGTGTTTCCGGTGACTATGTGCTTCCTGTTTGCGGCTTCACAGCACCTAACGGCAAGCAGTTCAAGGCTTGGAGCGTTGGCGGTGTTGAAAAGGCTGCTGGCGATACCATCACCGTAAATGCGAACACAACCGTATTTGCAGTTTGGGAAACCATTCCTGTAACCTACTATACCGTAACCTTCGACTCCAACGGTGGCTCTGCTGTAACAGCACAGTCTATCGAAGCAGGTCAGAAGGCTACCAAGCCTGCCGATCCTACCAAGGACGGATACGATTTCAAGGGCTGGACTTTGAACGGTTCTGCTTATGATTTCAACACCGCAGTGAACGGCAATATTACTCTTGTTGCTATTTGGGAACAGCAGCAGGTTGTACCTACCACCTACACCGTATCCTTTGCGGCTAACGGCGGTACAGGCACAATGGCAGATGTAACCGGAATTTCCGGCGAATACACTCTCCCTGAAAACGGCTTCACTGCTCCCGATGGCAAGCAGTTCAAGGCTTGGAGCGTTGGCGGTGTTGAAAAGGCGGTTGGCGACAAGATCACCGTTACTGCTGATACTACCGTAACCGCAGTTTGGGAAACCATTCCTGCCGGACACACCTGCGACATTAAGCCTGTTGCAAAGGTTGAGCCTTCCTGCACAGAGGGCGGTAAGGAAGCGTACTACAAGTGCGAAGGCTGTGGCAAGTTCTATGAAGATGCACTCGGTACAAAGGAAATAACCGACCTTGCAGCTTGGGGCAATCTTGCTAAGCTCGGTCACACCGAATCCGATTGGAAGTCCGACAAGGATAACCATTGGAAAGAATGCACCGTAGCAGGGTGTGGCGTTATCATCGAGAACAGCAAGGCTGCTCACGCAGACGCTAACAACGATGGCAAGTGTGATACCTGCGAATACAATGTAGGCATTCCTACCACTCCCGGTGGTGATAAGCCTAACGATAATCCTCAGACCGGCGATAACAGTATGATGTGGCTGTGGATCGCTCTGCTGTTCGTCAGCGGCTTCGGAGTTGTTACAACTACTGTTTATACTAAAAAAAGAAAATCTGTGAAATAACAGATAGCTAACCATTTAAGGATGGCGGTAGCGGAGCTTCCGCTGCCGCCTTTTCCTTACGAAAAGGATTTCTTCGGAAGTCCCTTTCCGAAAGGCGGCAAAAAAGCGCTTTGCCGATTTTCGGAAAGAAATCGAACAAGGAGAAATCAAATGGACGAACAAGAAAAAGAAATTGAAGAAATACTCAGAACATTTGACAAAGCACCTTCGCCTTCGTCAGAAAGAAATAACCAAGCTCAAATGCGGCAGAACCATTTGCAGTCTCGGCAGGCTCCCAAAAAGACAACTGACGCCGAACGGACTGCCCGCACATCAAATCAAACTGCATACAAAAGACAACCTCAGTCAAGTAAAGGCAGGTATCTCTCCCCTACACGCAAAACCGCAATAAAGCGAAGAAAAAGGCAAAGAGCTGTGATTGTCTCGTTATTAGCACTCCTTTTTGTTGTTCTGATTATTGTGTTGATCTGCAAAGGCTGCTCCGGCAGAACAGATGCACTTGCCGGCAAATGGGATTTTGATGGGACTACTGCCTATGAATTTGACGGAAAGGGAGTTGGAACGATGGTGCTGCCATCCGTTTCCTACGACTTCAAGTATGAAATTAACGGAAACGAGCTTTACATAGATTTTATAAACGAATCTGTCCACGACAGCACTTACAGCTTTACCGTGCAAACCAATACCTTAACTCTTGTCGGAGGAAATGACACAGCAATACCGGGAAAGGTTTATGAGCTGACAAAACAGGAATGAAGCGTGCTAAACACAACAGTAGCTATTAACGGAGGTCTATATGAAAAGCAAAAAAGTATTACCGTTAATTTCGCTCCTGTTTGTCGCAATAATGCTCTTTTCTGTCGGAATGAAAGTAAAAGAGCATCGGGAACGCCAACAAGATATAAAACCTTATAATTGTATGTGATGAAAAAGCACAAAGAGTACGCTAATCAATAGTTATTGTAATTTCCCTTGTGTTTTTTTGGAACACGAAGGAAATTGGGAGAAATATAAATAGACCGTCTGCTCGTATTGAGTAGACGGTCTTATCTATTGTATCTGAGAAAGTCATTACAGTGTTCTTGCGGTCTGAGCCTAAATCCTTGTGATATGAGAGTATCCGCTTTCAAAGCCACAAGGTTTATATCCGAGTTCAAGGTTCTTGCTATTTGCTGAGTATCGTAACCTCGCTCAGCCAGCTCAAGAAAATCATCATCGGGTAAAGCAACTTGAGAAGCAAAAATGTTTGCTTCATATTCCATACGGTTGTCCTGCATTTCAAAGATGTTAAATTCTTCAAAGCCGCCTGTCCGGGTGGCTTCTTCTCTGTGTAGCGTGTCGTGTCCAAGTTCGTGCAACAGGACAATGTTCTCCATAACCGGATGCAGATTGTCTTTGATGAACATAAAGCGATTTCGCATGATAACCTTATATGCACCTCGCTGTTTTGAAAACGGCAAATACATTACCTCTATTCCGAGTTCTCTCGCAATGCGCTTTGGATCACGGGTGCCGCACTGAGCAACAATCCGATTCGCCTTTTGCACTATTTCGGAATTACAAACATACATTGATTCTCACCCCTTTCATACCTTCCTACACTAATCCTATCAAAAGATATGTCCCAAAAAACGGACTTACTCGGAACGGTATTTCTTTGGGGTGTATTTTTTATTCTTTTCTTTTGCAATCCAATAAGCGTCCTGGATCGCTTTCATCATAACATCCATATCTTCCTGTGCCATTTCACCGCCCGCAAACAAGCCGGTTACTTCCTCGGTAAGCTGCTGAGCCTGCTTTGCACCTCTGGAGCCATATTTCTCTGCGGCTTGTGCGACAAGCATATCGCCGTTTCCGAGAAGCTGATCTGTAGTTACATTGAGAGCTTTTGCGAGCTTTTCTGCCGCATCTAAACGAGGACGAGATGTTCCGTACTCATATCTCTGTATCATACGAGAGGAAACACCTGAAATCTTTGCGAGTTGCTCTTGTGTTAATTTGCTTTTTTCTCTCAATTCTTTAAGTCTCTCGTTGAATTTCATAATCATACCCCTTCGTCTTAAAATCTGAAAATTTTGTAACACGACATTTATTTCGTAAATTCATATTGACACGACAATAGTGGCGTGCTATAATCTAAAACACAGAAACGACATTTGTGTCGTGTCTATATATTACAGCACGACATTTCGTTTGTCAAGTGGTTTTGCAAAAATTTCATGAAATGAGGCGAAAAAAGTTGAACCGTTCCATTCTGCATTGTGATATGAATAACTTTTATGCAAGCGTTGAATGTATGCTTGATCCTTCTTTAAGAAAATATCCGGTTGCAGTTTGCGGTTCTGTTGAAGAACGACACGGCATTGTGCTTGCGAAGAACTATGCGGCAAAAGCCTTTGATGTAAAAACAGGCGATGCCGTATGGCAGGCAAAGCAAAAATGCAAAGACTTAGTTATCGTTCCGCCTCATTACGAAGAATATATAAAGTATTCAAAACTCGCAAGAAGCGTTTATAGTCGCTTTACAGACCAAGTGGAACCGTATGGTATGGATGAGTGTTGGCTTGATATAAGCGGCACAGAACACATCTACGGCTCTCCTGAACGAGTTGCAAACAAGATAAGAGAAACTATCAAGTTTGAACTTGGCTTGACTATCTCTGTTGGCGTGTCTTTCAATAAGATATTCGCCAAGTTAGGCTCGGATATGAAAAAGCCTGATGCCATAACTGTAATTGAAAAAGACACCTTTAGAGATAAGATATGGGGACTCCCCGCATCGGACTTGCTCGGTGTAGGTCGAGCAACGCAGCGTGTATTAGATAGCTACTGCATACGAACTATTGGAGATTTAGCCAATGCCGAACCTGATTTTCTAAAAAGACGGCTCGGTAAAAATGGCGTGGCTCTTTGGCAATATGCAAACGGTAATGACCACTCCCTTGTTCACAACTCTGACTTTGTATCACCAATTAAGAGCGTAGGACACGGAATTACCACAGTAGCAGATTTAGAGAAAAACGAGCAGGTGTGGCCCGTTTTCCTCGAACTAACCCAAGACATAGGACACAAGCTCCGTGTTCATCAAAAGTGTGCGGATGGAGTCGCTATTCACATACGAGATAACACACTGTTCTCTAAACAATGGCAGATGAAGTTGGATATGCCTACACAGTCCCCAATGCTCATCGCCAAGACTGCTTTCAGTCTTTTTGAGAAAAGGTACGATTGGAGAAATCCAATTCGTTCTGTCACCATTCAAGCAATCAATTTAGTGCCACAAGACACGCCCCGACAGATTGATTTGTTTACCAATGTTGAGAGAATTGAAAAATTGGAAAAGCTCGATCTATGTATTGAAACGATCCGACAGCGGTTCGGCAAGGACAGTATTAAAAATGCAGTCCTCTGTCAAAATCTAAGGTTGCCACCTGAAAGGGCAGAAATCACAATGCCGACCGGAATGTTGAGTTAGGAGAATTAGGCAATGGAAGAACGCAGAAAAGTATATGTGGAGGTAAGAGCAAGACATTTGATTGATGGAACTTGCCGACCTGAAACCATTAAGTTTGAAAATGACGAGGTTTACGAAATCGACCGTGTAAAGCAATGCTGTCGAGCTGCTTCTACTAAAGTCGGCGGTACGGGACTTCGGTATACTGTGATGATTTGCGGCAAGGAAACCTATCTCTTTGATGAAGAAAACGGGAAGTGGTTTGTTGAGGGTAAAAGCAGAGTTGCCACTTGATAATAGCTTAATACTCTGATTTTACAAAACCTCAGCAAAGGTACAAAGCAACTTGATGAGGTGATGTAATTGAAATATGATACTTGGACTCCGGTTCCTATGTTTTGCGCAAACTGCGGACATTTAAACTATGGATATCGGAATGAAAACGGAATAATCAAATATGAGTGCAAGAACTGTAAAGCAGTTTTGGTAAGAAAGCAAAAAGGTCGAAGGCACGACACAATAGACTTATATGCTCCCGCAGGGCAAGTGCGATATGAGTGAGGTAGATAAAATGGCTTACTATGATTTGAAAACGAATGAGATTTGGGCGGACTCGAACATTGCCGGATTTCACGACGAACATATTGAGATTGACGAAGTGATAGCTCCGTTAATCCGAGAACTGAATATTAAGGGTTACAAAACAAAGTTCTGCTGTTCGGGACATCCCTTCTATTCTTTATGCGAAGCTATGGTCGATTCCGAAGAAACGGCAAAAGCGTTTGTAGGCTTGATCGGCACAGAAAGAACAGAAAACCCAAGAGTACCGGTCAGGGCTTTATATGTGACGCCGGATAATGACTTCTATATCACATTTGAAGAAAATGAGCAAAAAGCTATCGTCCTTGCTCTGCCGGACGGCTTTGAGTGGGACGATGAAAGAACCATAAGATACACTTACAATAACTTTGAGTTTTATGCTTTCCTATCGGAACGGGCAAAGGCGGCAAAAGCTCTGCACGATTGGGCGACACAGTTGCCGCCCGTCGCTTAAATAATTCAAAACTGAATAACGGCGAAACGACGGTAAGGTTGAGATGAAACAGGCTGCGTAATTCCTTATCAGGTCACTTGCTTTGAAAACACTTCGGTCAGTTAATCCAGACCTGCGAAAAGCAAACATGAGAGGCTGCCGACAGGACAGATAGCCATAGGCTAACTCTGTCTTGCCGGTGGCTTTTTGTTTTCGGCAGATGACTGAACAGCGAGGAGCTTCCGGCTGAGAAATCAGAAAGGAAGCTCTTTTTATGTTGAACAACTGGCTTTGCTACATAGCTGAATATCCGTGATCTCCGAATTTTGAGTTCAATCCAAAATTCAAAATTCAAAGGAGATTACAATAATGAATACATACTATCTTACTGCTCTTGATGAGCAATTCAAATGCGATTGTAAGGTAATAAACCTGAGTTACGAATATCCCGGATACACAGGAGAGGAAAAATGGGCGATTATTACTGATTTAACCGAAGAAGAACTTATTGAAAAGTATGAGGAGATAATCTCCTCGTATAGACCGTTTATTGTTTTATCTTCTATGTTTGGTAGCGTGCGAGCTGATTTTATTAGGAATGAAGATAAGTTCAGCAAACGAGCCAAACGGAGCATAAGCATTTTCGATTTCAGCGAAGAAACAGAAGAACATCATCCTGAAATAGCTGCAAACGATCTTGAAGAAGAGGCAATCTCAAATGAAATGGCAGAACAAGTCCGGGATGCAATAGCGCAATTAAAGCCCATTCAGCGGGAACGACTTATCAAATATTTCTTTGAAGGAAAGAGTTTGCTTCAAATTGCCGCTGAAGAAGGTAAATCTTATTCGACTGTTTATGAATCGTATCAAGCTGCATTGAAGAAACTGAAAAAAATATTTGAAAATACCCGATAATTTGACCTCTCCCAGTCCGAACAAGTGAAGGGACTATTTCTTATCCGGAGAGAAACGACCTTCAAACTAATATATTTGAGAGGTTAAATAAAATGGAGAATACTAATATCACCTGTAAGGTTAAACGTGGCGAAATCTATTTATACGATTTTGGAACTAATCCTGAGTCTATCCAAAACGGTGTAAGACCTGTTCTTGTCGTTCAATGCGATGAAGGCAACGAAGCGAGTACGACAACCATTATTGCGGCAATGACGACCGCAATCAAGAAACGCTATATGCCATCCCATATCGTATTGGGAGATAACTTCGGCTTGAGAGAGCCGTCAATGGTAATGCTTGAGCAGATAAGAACGGTAAACCAGTCCGAACTGACAAAATACATCGGTTTTGTAGATAGCGAGTATCTACAAAAGAGAATCAATGTTGGGTTGAAGAAGGTTCTCGGCTTTTGGGTGGAAAGACCACCTAAACGCAAAAACGACATTCGGTGTCTTTGCGGTAAGTGCTTAAATGATTACAAATCTAATCCTGCGTACATCATAAGGCGGCTCGATCCGTTTGAGAATATCAAGCACCAATGCGATAAATGTTCAGGTAGCGGTTACGACTACATTATATATGATAGAAGTTCCGTTCGGAGGTAGTGCTTATGGAGGAGAAAAACACTACCGTAAAAAAAGAGAGCGTCCCAATTTGGGAAAAATACGCCTTAACGATTTACGAAGCAGCGGAGTATTTTAATATTGGAGAGCATCGTTTAAGGCAGTTGGTAAGAGAGAACCGTCAGGCGGATTTTGTGCTATGGATTGGCACAAAGGTTGAGATTAAACGAGAGCTTTTTGAAAAGTTTCTTGATGAAATCAATGCCCTCTGATAATTATGCGTTTTGAAAAATCGCACATTTGTCAATATGCTCGTGACTTCGTATCATATATACGAAGCACGAGCTGACAGATGATTAAGGAGGACAAGCATATGAAGAATAATTACATCTATGTACCCGGACTGAGTGAGAGTGTTGCTGATGAGGTGAAAAAGGAAAAGGATGCAGAAGCACCGAGATTTATAACCGGAACGGGCGCAGTCAAGAAAGAAGCTGTTACACACGACAGAGGGATTCTAAGAACTCGTAAGGTAGATGATCGGCAAAGTATTCAAATCCCTGTTTGGGAAAAGTACGCTTTGACTGTTAAAGAAGCGGCTGAATACTACAATATCGCTGAAACGAAATTGAGGGATTATCTGCTTGCCAATCGTGATGCACCTTTTGTCTTAAAAGGTGGAGCAAGGCTTTTGGTGAAACGCAAGATGTTTGAAATGTTCTTAGATGAAAGCAATATCATTTAGGAGGTCTGTATGACTAATGAAACGAAAACCTTCTTACAAGGTGAGATTATGATGGATGCCGAAGGGCATAACCGCAAAATGCAAGAGCTTCCGATTTGGGAAAAACCGCTTTTATCGGTAGTAGAAGCGGCGAAATACTTTCAAATCGGTGAGAGCAATATCAGACGGCTCACAAGAGAACACAAAGACAAAGACTTTGTTCTTTGGAAAGACAATCGGGTGTATATCCGAAGGAAAGAAATGGAGTCGTTTTTAGACACAATCAATGAGATATAGGAGGTAAAGAATTATGGCAGAAAAAAGACGAGATAATAAAGGCAGGGTTTTGCGAGCAGGCGAATCGCAGCGTCCTGACGGTAAGTATGAATATAAGTATGCGGATAGCAACGGTGAGCGTCATTCCGTATATAGTTGGAAACTCGTAGCAACCGACAAAGTTCCTGAAGGAAAGCAAGGCGGGACTTCGCTTCGTGATATGGAGAAGCAAATACAGAAGGACTTGGAGGACAACCTTCTTATTTATCAAACCCGCAAGATGACACTCAATTCCTTTTGGGATCAATACATCGAACTCAAGAAAGAACTGAAAGAGTCTACGAGAACCAACTACATTTATATGTACGACAATTATGTTCGCCCTGACTTTGGCAAAAAGAACATCACTACAATCAAGTATAGTGATGTAAAGAAGTTCTATATTTCCCTGATCCACGATAGAGGGTTCAAGCCGAACAGTATGGAAATCATAAATACCATTCTGCATCCGGTATTCACTTCGGCGGTTCGTGACGGATATATCCGCAGCAACCCTTCGGACGGCGTAATGGCAGATATAAAAAAGAGCCATACTTGGGAAAAGCCAAAGCGACACGCACTCACCGAGCAACAGCAAACGAAGTTCGTTGAGTTCACGGCACAATCCTATCAGTACAAGCATTGGTTGCCACTCTTTACAGTCCTGCTCGGTACGGGCGGACGAATCGGTGAGATACTCGGTTTAAGGTGGGAAGATTGTGACTTTCAAGGTAACATCATCAATATCAACCACACCCTTATTTATAGGAAGTACACGGACGAAGCATCGCACTTCGCAATAACCACTCCAAAAACAAAATCAGGTGTCAGAATAATTCCGATGCTTTCCGATGTAAAGGCGGCTCTCACAGAAGAATACAAGGAGCAGCTTGAGAGTGGATTTAATGAGAGCGTTGTTGACGGGTACTCAGGATTTATATTCAAATCAAGATACAACACGGTATTATCCCCACATTGTGTTAATCGGGCGATAGATCGAATAATCAAAGCGTGTAATGCAAAAGAGAAAGAGGAGGCGAAAGCGGAAGGTCGAGAGCCTGAACTGTTACCTCATTTCAGTTGCCACCATTTACGACATACATTCTGCACTCGTTTCTGCGAGAACGAAACTAACCTGAAGGTCATTCAGGAGATTATGGGACACGCAGATATTACAACCACAATGGACATATATAACGAAGCAACAAAGGATAAGAAGATGGAGTCCTTTGCAGGGCTTGAGGGGAAAATCAAGATACGATAAAAAAGGGAGCTTACCACAAAACGGTGGTAGGCTCCTTGATTTCTGTGTAAGAATATGTTATACTGTATAAACGAATAAAGGTTTACGTGGCAAATAGTCGGGGGTATCCGAGATGTGCTTCTTTGTTGGACAATGAAAACACCCTCGTTTTTTTACGACAATTTTTACGACAAACCAAATAAAGTTATGACATCTTATGTGAGGTTATGTACTTTAATGAAAACGGTTTGGATTAACAAAGTAAGGAAAAGAGAGGTTAAATCAGGGTATAAGATACTCTCCCTTGAAATTCCGACAATGAAGTCCTTACCGAACGACAAGTAAGAAAACCCCAGTATTTATGCGGGTTTCGGGACTTTCCAAACCGAATAAATTTACCTCTTTACACCAAATTTACACCAATCGGTGCTAAAAACGGTGCAGAGACTAAAAAATCGCATAATTTACGGAATGAATGGGCAGTCCCATAGTGGGATTGCCCATTTCTAATAAAGGATACATTCGTATCTGAGTGCAAAAGGAATGTTTATTATGGAATTAAGTGAAAAATTACAAGAGTTGAGGAAAGAAAAAGGACTCACGCAGGAAGAACTTGCGGAAGCGTTATTTGTGTCTCGCACTGCAATTTCTAAGTGGGAATCCGGCAGAGGAGTTCCCAATATCGAGTCATTAAAAGCAATTTCAAAGTTTTTTTCAGTGTCAATAGATGAGTTATTGTCCGGTGAAGAAATACTTAAAATTGCTGACGAGGATAATAAGCAAAAGGAAAAACATACAAGAGACTTAGTGTTTGGTTTACTCGATTGCAGTTTGATTATGTTTCTGTTTCTGCCTTTCTTTGGACAAAAGGGTGATGAGATTATAAAAGAGGTATCTTTACTTTCGCTGACAGGTACCCCGCAGTATATCAAAATACCGTATTTAATTATTGTATTTGGAATTGTACTTACAGGTGTTTTGCTTCTCGCTCTACAAAATTATGAAGCAGTGTTTTGGTTGAAACACAAACATCAAATATCCATTGTGTTAAGCACAGTTGCTACAATAGAATTTATGATAACACTTCAACCTTATGCAGCCTTTTTCACTTTTGTTTTCTTGGCGATAAAGTCTCTGATGCTGATAAAATGGCGATGATACGAAGCGTGTCGCCAATGTGACGGTGAAATTCTTTTCATTTTTATTCATTCCGCCTATATTGTAAACAGGCGAAAGCCAAATAATTATGGCAAAGGATTGATAAAAATGAAAAAAGAAAAAAGTCAAAAAGTATTGCTTTCAGGAATAGCAATGGTAGTGTTATTTATTTTGTGGACAGTGGCAATAAGCCTTATTGATGTTCAGCCCATCGGGCCACAAAACTCTTCTGTTGGATTTGCAACCTTGAACGGCTTTATCCACAGCCTGACAGGTGTGCATATGGCAATATATACCGTTACGGACTGGTTAGGACTGATACCGCTTTGCTTTATTTTGGGATTTGCGTTGCTTGGACTTATACAGCTTATTAAAAGAAAAAGCTTATTCAAGGTCGATTCCAGTATTTTGGTGTTGGGAGCATTCTATATTGTTGTAATGGCGGCATATTTGTTTTTTGAATTTTATGTTGTCAATTACCGCCCGGTATTGATTAACGGTTTTCTTGAAGCTTCGTATCCATCATCGACAACCTTGCTTGTTATGTGTGTTATGCCGACAGCTGTTATGCAGCTAAACAGTAGAATTAGAAATACAAAAATGAAAAGAGCATTTGCCTTTGCTTTAATTGCATTTACTGCTTTTATGGTAATTGGCAGGTTGATATCCGGTGTTCATTGGATTACTGATATTATTGGCGGGGCAATTTTAAGTGCGGGTTTAGTGATGATTTATTATAGTGTAACCACTCTTATTGCCCGACAGGAAAGATAAAATTCTAACTGAGGAATCACTTATTGACCTTGAGAGATATTTTCTCCCAAGGTCTTTCTTATTATTCGCAAACTACACCAATCCCGATTTTCTCAATATAATTGGGATAATCACAAAGGAAGGGGTGGTTGTACTATGACGGGCAGTTTAGCAAGCGTTCATCCGGAGCTTATTCCTGAATGGTCAGAGAAGAACTTACCGCTAACGCCGGATAAGATAACCTTCGGTTCAAATAAGAGAGTGTGGTGGAAAGGTGCTTGCGGACACGAGTGGGAAACGAGCGTCAAAGCTCGCTCAAAGGGCGAGAAATGCCCGATATGCTCAGGAGCGAGAGTAATAGAAGGTATCAATGATTTAGCCACATTGAAGCCCCTGCTGGCTCAGGAGTGGTCTGAAAAGAACGAATTAAAACCTACTGAGGTTTCTGTCGCTTCTCATAAGAAGATTATTTGGAAATGTAAACACGGACACGAATGGGAAGCAAGCGTTAAAAGCAGAACGGTAAACGGCACAGGCTGTCCATACTGCTCACATAATAAAGTCCTTGCAGGATTCAATGACCTTGCTTCACAGTATCCCGATATTGCTGCTGAATGGTCTGACAGAAATCTTCCGTTGCTGCCTACAATGGTAACAGCCTTTGCAAACAGTAAGGCTTGGTGGAAATGCAAAGATTGCGGAAACGAGTGGTACACTCTTATTTCAACGCGTGCCGGTGGGAGCAGATGTCCGTATTGCAGCGGATATACATTGCTCAAAGGATTTAATGACTTGGCGACTACGCACCCTGAGCTTGCTGCTGAGTGGTCAGAAAGAAATTATCCCCTAATGCCTGATGAGGTAAACGCAAAATCAAGACGCAATGTTTGGTGGAAGTGTAAGACCTGTGGCAATGAGTGGAAGTCCGTTATCAATGCTCGTGTAAAAGGAACAGTATGCCCGGTTTGTGCGGACAGAGCGGTTCTTACAGGGTACAATGATTTAGCCACAACGGACAGGAAACTGCTTGCTGAATGGGATTATGAAAAAAACTCTCTGCTCCCGACACAAGTATCAAGAAAGTCGATGAAAAGTGTGTGGTGGAAATGTTCACTCGGACACTCTTGGAAAGCCAAAATCAGCGACAGAACAATTCTTGAAGGAAAATGCACCGTATGCGAAAGCGAATATCGCTCCGTGTTCCCCGGCTTGGCTGTTGCCTATTACGCCAATCAAAAAGGCTTAAAGGTGCAGCTCGGTTCGGATAAACTATTAGGAATACCTCTTGAAACCTACATTCCGTCAG